>Ga0307487_1000098_pt1 | contig 71492 bp, 99 predicted proteins | sample CBIW12metaG_FD_203665 | JGI IMG/M metagenome (GOLD analysis project Ga0307487, IMG submission 203665) | Sea-ice brine microbial communities from Beaufort Sea near Barrow, Alaska, United States - CBIW 1.2 | ecosystem: Environmental > Aquatic > Marine > Coastal | place: USA: Alaska | collected... | reverse complement strand
GAACGAGAATACATTTTGGAGTGATGGTTACTTTTGCTGCTCTATTGGCAATGCCTCTATCGAAACAGTGAGAAAATATATTGAAGAGCAAGGATAAAGTCAAAGGCAGCGATTCATCCACTGAGCTAAAGACTCACTGGTTTTCTCGCCAAAGGTTTATAAAATAAATATTTATATTCAAAACAAGACAGGAATTTATTATGGATGAAAATGAAGCTCTTGCAGATACAATAAACGATCTTAAAGAACATGATTTTGAAAATACTATAGCTCGAATCAATGATATTAAAGCTTCTTTAGCTAAAGCAAAAAATGTGATGGTCCTTCTGCCGCACGCATTTGGTGCCATAGACGCCTACGAAATGAAAATAATGCATTCAATCCTGGCGAGGCTTACACCATTACTTAAAGATCCTGTTTCAAGACCCATCGAATCACTGCCTGAGATCCTCGTCAGCCTCGATATTATTGCGGAGGACATTGACGCTTTCATAATGATTAAGGAAAAGCTTGCAGCAGGTCACCAAATTCGAAAAGAAGATTCTTATAGCTCCTTGTTAGCGTATGAGAACGTTATTATTGCATTAAGGGATCTGACTACACACACATCAACGTTGCGAACTTATTTCACAAGCAGATTGACGAAGCACTAGGACCTGTCTTTGCCAGGTTGAAATTTTAGGCGGTTTGCTCGTCAATCTAACGCGGCCGGTTCCTCATCCAGATGCACCGGCCATGCGTCCATCACCGCCCGGACCAGCGTTGCCAGGGGAATGGCAAAAAACACACCCCACAGACCCCATATTCCTCCGAACAGCAAAACCGCCACAATGATGACCACCGGGTGCAGGTTATTTACTTCTGAAAACAGGAGCGGAGTCAGGACATTGCCGTCCAGCGCCTGAATAATGCCGTACACCATCATAACCCACAGAAACTCGGTGCCGGGTCCGAACGTCGACAACGCGATCAGAGTGACCGGGATGGTAACCACCGCCGCCCCTACAAACGGAATCACCACAGAAAGGCCAATCAGCAGGCCCAGAAGCGCGGAGTACGGCATGCCCATCACCTTAAGTGCAATGTAGCTGACGATTCCGACGATCAGTATCTCGATGGTTTTGCCGCGGATATACGCCGAGCACTGGTGATCAACTTCCTTCCACACTTCGTTCAGGGTTTTCCGGCGATCGGGTAATAAGCGACCGATGCTGGCGGTCAACGTCCGGCGATCCTTAAGCATGAAGAAAACCAGTATTGGAACCAATACGGCATAAACGAGCAGCACCGCAACATCCATCAACCCAGACAAAGAAGAGGACAGGGCCCACTGGGTGAACTTTCCAGCTTCCTCGGTGATATTGCGGTACAGCGAATCGACAAGATCAGGAGACAACACTTGCGGGTACTGCTCAACCACGGTTTCAAGATGGGAGTTTAGTGTTCGCAGGATCTGTGGCGCCTCACTCACCAGGGTGACCGCCTGCTTCCAGATCAGAGGGGCCAGGGTCAGTACCATCAGCCCTACGAAGCCAATAAACACTCCGTACGCCAGCAAAATCGCCAGCGGATTCGGGACGCGCATGAACGTCAGCTTGTCGACCAGGCCCTGGAGAATGTAAGCGATGACGACAGCTGCAATCACCGGTATCAGCATACCCCCAAGGAACACAATGGCCAACGTGCTGAACACCAGGAGGAGAAAAAGACTCACCGCCTCATCGTGCGATAAGTATTTCCTAACAATGCCCTGTAGATGCCTGTTCATTAAAATCCCTTTTTCTTAATACCCAATCAACTAAAATAGCGCCCATAAAGGCGCTCCTTTAGATAATCCGAACCGTTTTAGGCAGGCTGTTCTTCCGTCTTGCGGGAATCCAGCATCTGCATTTGGCCGTTGATATCGACAACGACTTCGGTGCTGTAGCGATCCTGGCCTTCCTTATCTTGCCACTTGCTGGTCTGAAGCTTGCCCTCAATGTAAACCTTCGCACCTTTTTTCAGGTAGTCACGGGCCACTTCGGCGACTTTTCCAAACAGGACGACACGATGCCATTCCGTTTTCGGAACCAGCTGCCCGGTTTGGCGATCCTTGTAGGACTCATCGGTGGCCAGGTTCAGGTTGGCAACGGCATTGCCATTACCCGTCTCGTTGACTTCCGGATCTTTACCCAGGTTTCCGATAAGTACGACTTTGTTGATGCCACGTGCCATAATAACTTCCTCACTCGGTTCTTCGTCTAAAGAAGGGGTTTCCCCTCATTCGTTATATATAATTATAACGATGAAATGGTATTCTGTCAATCGATTTATTTATTTATTTAGAAACAATTTCATACGGACCAGGCCCATGGTTTATGACCCTCTTCGGTTTCACTAAGCTCCGAAAGAATGCTTTCGGCCTCTTCAATCGTCATTAGTCCGGGCTTGGGATCACTGGTTTTGTCCGAGAACATGTGCCAGTGAGACACTTCTTTTGCCAATGCAATTCTTTCAGGACTAAGCATCTTAAGATTCCTGCATGTTTTCTCGTGAAACACCAACCTTGGTTCTGGCGCCGTAGACCCTGACTAACCAGCCATTTCCAGGAGCTCTTCAGCCTTCTCGAACTCCTCCTGTGTGACGATCTCAAAGGACTCCGGACTTGCCAGAAGAGCTCTGGCCAACTGATTGTTCATGGCGTGCCCCGACTTAAACCCGCGGTACTCACCAATCAGACTGGCGCCAATCAAATACAGGTCACCAATGGCGTCCAGAAGCTTGTGCTTGACGAACTCATCTTTGAAACGCAGTCCATCGCGGTTGGCAACTCCGGTGTCATCCACCACAATGGCGTTATCCATGCTGCCACCCAGGGCCAGGTTCATCGAACGCAAGCGCTCAATGTCTCTTTTGAAGCCAAAGGTGCGAGCTCTGGCCACTTCGCGCATGAACAGCGTGGTGGACATCTCGATGGAGGCCCGGGTCGGCTGGTGCTCGAACGCAGGGTGGTCAAAATCAATATTGAAGGTGGCACGGTACCCCTCATACGGACTGAGCTCAGCACTCTTGTCCCCATCGGTGACGAGCACTGTCTTCAGTATGCGAAGGAACTTCTTAGGAGCCTCTTGCTCCACAATACCGGCGGATCGCAACAGGAAAACGAAATTCCAGGCGCTGCCATCCATGATCGGCACTTCCGGTCCGTCGATGTCGATGTAGCAGTTATCAACGCCCATGCCCGATAACGCCGACATTAAATGCTCGGTCGTGCCGACACCCACCCCGCCGTTAGAGACACGGGTAGACATAGTGGTATCGGTCACATTCCCCGCCAGTGCGCTGATTTCAACAACCGGATTCAAATCCACACGTCGAAAAACAATTCCGGTATCGACCGGAGCCGAGTGCAGTTTCATCGTGATATTTTTACCCGTATGAATGCCAACACCGCAGGATTTTATGGAGTTGCTGATTGTTTTTTGCTTGATCATGAAAAAGATGCGCCCAATGTATATATTAATATTTATATGATAAGACCATAATAAACCTCACTGGCTACTTATTGCCAACAAAAAAAGCCCTCCAGATGGACGGCCCTTGCTTTCAATTTTGTTTTTGAGAATTTTTGAATCAGTCCTGCCCGAAGGCAGGAGAAGCCAGTGGTGCACTCCTACACCCTGTAGGCGAGGCCAAGATCCGCCAGCAGGCCATTGACACTGGGGTGGGTTGTGTTCCCGCACATCGCTACAGCCATGCCTTTTGCTCTCAGCTCAGCCACGCAGGCTAACGCTTTACTGGGAAAATTGAAGCCATCGTAAGTCGTCATGGTGTCTGGGTTGTACACGATGCAATGCATGAGCTTTTGAATTGTCATCGACGGCAAGGCTAACCTTAGCGAAGGGAAGGTTTTGAGCTGATCGCCATTCGCGTCAAAACAGGACTCATCGTCGTCGCACGACGTGATCATGTGTCGTTTTCCGTGAGCGACCACCTTATGGACGCCGCCTTTCTGATCGGTCGCAGACCCTTCTTCAATGGCGGTGTTGAAGTCAAAAACAATTTTTTCGAAGCTAAGGGCCATGCGATATCACCTGAAGTCTTAATTGATGCAAGTATGATATATTAAACACGATGAAATGTCAACAAATAAGTGGCCATTCAGTCTTTGCTTCTGGCGTGGCCGGCCACCCGGTGTTGGATGGCTGGCGGATCGCCGGGGCGTTTCAGTCTTCCGGTTCCTCCTCGTCCTCCTCGACCTCGTACCAGACGGCGATTTCGTCTCCGGTCACCCATGGCTTCTCAGTCACTAGGAAGCCTACCCGATTGACGAAGTGGACGCCGGCGCTGGCGTAAAGGCTGCCCTCTCCGTCATCAACTAGGGTCCAAATGTGGCTGTCCGATAATCCCTTTTCAGCCATGATCTTTTTGGTCTGCTCAAGGCTTGGCTCGACCTGATCGCCGTCGCTGGACATATCGAACGGACAAAAATCATCCATGAAGCTGTCTTCTGAGATAGTATTGTTCTGAGGTGTGGTCATTGGCTTCCCCTTTGGTCTTGATTTCATGGTTTAAATTATAACACAACAGTCAATTTGGTCAACCATTTTATTGACCTTTTGGCGTATTATTATAGAGGGTATTTAGCCTTATGGAATGGATCGGGATCGTGGGTTATGCGCTCGTTGCTTTGGGCATGATTCAGCACAGCGACATTCGTGTGAAGTCATTTATCATCGCGGCCTGCTTTGTGAACAGCTTGTATTTTTTAGCGCTTGGGATGTGGATCAGTGCTGCGGTGGTTGTTTTGACGGCCTTTAGAATAGGCGTATCGATGAAATTCCGTCACCCTGTCGTTGCGGTCCCCTTTGTATTGCTGTCGGCTCTACTGCCATTCTGTCTGCCCTCTGGCGACGTTCTGGCCGCCATTGCCGGTGTGATTGGTGCGGTAGCGGTATTTTGGGCAAAAGGACTATGGCTAAAACGCATATTGCTTTTGGCATCGGCGACCTGGATTTTAAACAACGCACTGTCTGGAGCCTGGATTGGCGTTGCAGGAGAGTCTTTTGTGTTTGTCTTGGGGCTACGATTCCTTTGGATACAGCGTCAGAGCGAATCTCAGGCACCCTGCCCAAGATTCTGACGGGAAATTGTACCTCTGAGCCGCCGAGGTCCGTTATCAAGACAGCCTCGAAGGTCAAAAAAGGCATCCACACATCCCTGCATTTCGTTTTCCTTTAGTCCTTCTCAATTCTGAACGATCGATCAACCTGATTTCGGCGGTTGAGGATTGCGCACAGTGAGAACGTGTCCCCAATAAAGGGTGGCTCAATGGACACGCCATTCTCACAGACAAGACCCGCAATGATGGTCTTGACGTCCTCACTTTTAAGCCAGATGCCATCAAGGGTATTAAGGCTGACCATCGCCGTTTTACCGTCAAAACCTGAGACCCAGAGCGTCATGCCGAAGTGGGTTTCCAAGCAAATTTTCTTGCCGCTTTTAAGGGCTTTTTTCACGGATTCCTGCTTTCCAAGAATGACATCTGGGTCAGTCTCGGCAATGACTTGCAGTGCTTGGCTCCAAGTCATCAGGCTGTCTGACGGCCACAAGCTCATGATGCTGTTGGTTGCAAACGAATAAAGCGTTAAGCAACGCACCTGTGATGTTGATCGATTTCGAGATAAAGAATCCGTGAGAATAGCAACACGCCGACCGTTCAAAAGAATGTAGTAACTGCACAAGAATTCATTAGTGTGGCGGGTAATAGTAATTTCTGACACTTCAAACCAGCTTGAGGATAGGCTGAATGACATGGAATATTCCTTTGTATTAGTTTGAAAACGAAACACTATCAGGAGCGGAGGCGACGCTTCAGCGTGAAGTCGCCTCTCTTAAAAGCCATTGAAGCATCAGGCGGCCGGTTGCGACTGCTCATGCCAGCGGCTAATAATGGCATCGGCATCTTTTGGCATGTGTTTGCTGAGCACTTCTGACACCTGCTCATGAAAGGTGTCGAACGACGCCAGCACATCCGTGTCATTCCAACCACCGCCAGCACAGGCCGTCAACAGCAAGCCCAGCTCCATCGTGTCCCAATCCAGCACGTCCTTAACCAACCAGTCAGAAAGGTCGTTTGAGTAGTTCGGAATAAAGCCGCTGCAAGGCGTCAAATGCTCCTTAAGCACCTCTTTCATGGGCCCTTGATTGGTCATCATCTTCTGATACAGAGCCTGGATTTCATCCGTGGTCAGGGACACCAGCAGCTGATCGGTGCTGAAGTTATAGAACCGAGGTGAGATCAGGGCGCCGAAGGTCATGGCGTCAACGTTCAGATCGTTCTCGTCACTCAGGTATTGCTTGAGCACTTCAATGTATTTCTCGCAATACCCCTGAAGCATTTCATTATTGAAATGAAAAGCATTATGGAATTCTTCAGGAGCACAGTCTTCACCTGAATCGTCCTGAAACGGAGAGACGGCCTCATCTTCAATGGTAACGTTGTGGATCGACTCATAGAAACCGGAAAAATCAATAAGGGCCAGTGTGCGGCGCTGAACGTTTTGAGTGTTGCTCATGAGTGATCTCTCTTTCAATTAATGTGTAACCAATTATACACTTTAAATTAAGTGTGTCAATCCATTTGCTGACTTTATTTTTTAGTTTGATATAGTGGCTCTTCGTTAATAAGGGCGAGGATTCTTTTGTGTCAAACGACGTTGTTAAGGTTTGCTATTTCGTATCCACCTTAGCCAAGACATCAGGCGCATTACCCCTGCGCATATAGCCATGGACCCCTTTTGAAGTCATAATATTTGTTTACTTTATTTGATATTATGGTATGCTACCGCTATCGAATCGATCGACAGGAAGCAGTCATGACCAAGATTACCCTCAAGAAAACCAAAGAAGTCAGCCGCACTCGTTACGGCTCTAAGGGCAAGATTGGTGTTACACCGGCTTCCTACGACATCGTCGTTGATGGTGAGAAAGTCGGTGACATCATGGGTGGCTGCCACAGCAAGCTTTCCTGCAAGTCTGGTTACCAGAAAGGCACCGTTAAAGGCGCATCTCTTTCTGTGGTTGGCATTCGTGGGCAAGATCGCCGTAAAATGGAGCAGGATATTCTCAAAATTCTCGAAAAAAAAGCCGATTAAGCGCTGGCCATGGAAAACTATCGAAATTTAGTATTTCATAGTTTAAATTAATAAATAGCAAAGGCCATTAGGTGACAGTTATGGAAGACATCAAATCAAGAATGGGTGGAGATTACGACATTTCCCCCGGGGGTTCCCCGCAGAAAAAACCAGACGACAAAGATCAGTTGGACTACCAAGGCCTGACAAAATCCCAGAAGGCGTACAAAGCCGGCTATCGAAAGGGAAAGCTAAGAGGCACCCTGGAGACCCTGATATCGATCGCCCTGGTTACGGGTGTCCTCCTGATCTTCGTCTCGTGACACTCTGACAAAGGAAAACCCATGGCTTCAAACCGATTCTACCTTGCCTGTCTTCGTGACACTGTTGGCACCAATATTTCCTTTCACCGGCGCGATGGCCGCGGCTACAGCACCGACACGGACCAGGCTCACGTCTACACCCGAAAAGAGGCCCAACGGGCCTGGGACAACGGCCGCGAATTTGACCTGCCGCTGTGTGCGGATCGGGTGGACGCACTGACGGTCATGCACGTTGACCATCAGGGGCTACCGCTTCAAACGGTGCTCCGAGACGGCTGCCGGCACTACGTCGGCTTTGACGATTACAGCCGGGACGGCAACGATGTGTACTGGTTTCAAGGCCATGGACCGAAGACCACCGACTTCATGAAGGCCGTGATCTTTGAGGCGCCGGGTCGTTATTGTGGGCTGATCTGGCTGCCTTTCGACGTGGCCGATGCCCTCAAGCGCCGGACCCTCAGCAGGGGCAAAATCAACCGTCGCACCATGACCCAGGGCGCGGGCCTGGTGACACCGGAGCTAATAAAGCGCGAGCGTCGGCGCAAGGACTCTGGAAAAACCCGTTTCAACTGCCCGGACTGCGGCCGGATAGCCTGGCAGCTTAACCCTTACATTTTCGAAGGCTGCCGGAACCTCGCCTGCTAGCGCCGGCCTTTCTCCGGAAAAATAAATGATTCCTCAAACGCTCCTGTCGGGGCGTTTTTTGTGCATTTATTTTATTTTATGGTATATTGATTCCCGGCCACGGTATTTGGCCCACCGGTTCGCACGGGAAGCCATTGAGCAAATACCAAACGTAAAAATCACACACAGAATGCGCGAACCATTCAGGAGTTTTCATGCAGTCATTAATGATTCCGATCTCGGAGCTGAAATCCTACGCTCGAATCGTCACCAAACAGAACCCAGCCATCACCGTCCGTCGCACCGATATTCTCAACTGCATCGCCCAGACCCTAGGCTTCAATGACTACAGTCAATACGAACGCCTGATGAATAAAAGCACCTCCAAAGTCAGTTTTACCACCGATACCCAGTTCCTGGTGCCCGAAGAACTCACGGCGAGTCAACTGCTGGACTGGGGTTGGCGAATTGCTGACGACCTTAAGGACAAGACAGGCCTTGAGGTTCCCTTATTCCACGTTTTGAACAGCAAAATACCCATCACACCCCTTGATTCGAGCATCAAGATTCAGTTCAAGCACCTTGCCGAGCTCCCAGCCCTGCGGATGAGTGGCATCCTGTATTTGCTGTCGCTGTCCTCAGGACACGACTTCTTCAACAAAGATACCGGGAGCGTCAACTGGCCGTCGTTACTGACTTTCCTTCGGCTAGGCAGTTCTCACATGGCGATCAACTTAAGGCTGTATCGATTCCATGGGCTGAACCAGGAAAAGGGACTGCGTTACCACGAAGGCCTTCTGGCGGATGTTCAGAAACGCCTGATCAGGAGATCCATCACGGATGAGGAAGCCATCGAATCCATTCGCACTGTTTTGGATGAAGAAAAGACGTACCTCGCAGGCTTTTCAGGCACAGGCAAGGTGAAAAAGTTCACGTTTCCGCTTTACGAGGACTATCGCATCAACGAGGGCGGGCTTAAGAGCCTCGCCGTTATCAGATCAAAAACTTCACCGCAAAAACCTCTGCTTCTTGGGCTTGAGAAAAATACCCATGGGGCTCTGGGCTTGCTAGCGCCCCGTAAGGCATTGACCCTGAGCACCGAAGACATTCGCTCAAACCTCCATATTGTCGGTTCTGCCGGTTCTGGGCGGTCTTATAACCTGCGGTTCCTGCTGCGCCAGGCGGTCATGAATGAATCAGGCGCACTTTACATAGATGGAAAAGGCGATACTGAAACTTTTTGGTTAATAAAGAGCATTCTCAAATCACACGGGCGAGAAAACGACCTAATTGTTCTGTCGATCAATCACACGACGGAGCTCAGCAAGCTTAGCCTTCCGGACCTGGCTCGCCAAAACAAGATTGTCTTCTTGATGATGCCGGGTCTGGAGAAGGACCCTGAGGCGATGAGGCCATCGGTCGTCGATATACTGGACACCCTGTTGATTTCACTGTCCGACGTTGATGCGCCCAAGAAATCTGGAAACTTCCCCTACTGTCTGTTTCTGAATGACATAATGAGTGTCTTCCGTGACACCACTAACACCGAAAACCTGTGTTCACTCATTGATAGAGCCAACCAGCATAAGATCGCGGTTGTTTCTAGCGAGCAGGATTATCTCGTCTATGGGGACACCAATATTGAGCTTCTCAGCAGATTTAAGACGCATCTTTTAATGAAAATGGAGTGCCCGAATGGAGGGCTTTTTGAGTTATCACCGAAGGAGCTTTGTGACATGGATTTTTGGGAGCCTGGCGATTTCCGTTACTTCCGATACGACGGGAAAAGGGATCCAAAAACTTACCGGATTCCTTACACAGACCCCACACTGATTGAGCACAGCTACTTGACCATGTCATGAGCCCACGCCCGGATTGCGCCTCAGCGAATGCTGGGGTGCTTTCCCGGGTAGGCGTACTGAATAGCCCGAAGTATTTTTTCATCGAGCTTGTCAGCAGAGTGCGCCAGGACGCTGTTGTGACTCCAAAGATGGCCTTTCTGGCGCTCTTTCAGGCCCGGGTTCTTCTCGAAAATTCGATCCGATATCGCTTTCTTCATTTCCCTGAGTGCAACACCGGCCTGGACGTCCACCGGCAACGCCAGCTCTGCCTGGGCTACCTGGGAGCCAATGGACAAGCTGACACTTCCCCAGCCTTTCTCCTTACACATATCCTTGATGGCGTACGCCGCCTGCTCCTGGAGCGGGTCGGTCAGAAGAATCTCGGAATTTTTGGTGACAAGGGCAATGTGTAGAATTTTTTGGTCAGACACGGGCATTCTCCGAAAGGGTGGTCATGGTTTTATTATACCAAAAATAAAAACATATCAGATTAACGGTATCGGCGTGATTTTGTTTTTTGGTATAATATTAGCGTCATTAAAATAGAGTCCTGGACAGATTGGACTTTGTCTCGCAAGGAATCAGCCTGTGGACCTAAAACACAAAAGCAAAAAACGAACCGGCCCCAAACCGGCTGAGAAAGCCGAAGACGCCTACAACTATGCCATGTGGTACCTCAATAATTTTGGGGACACCTCTGAGAGCAACCTCCGCACAAAGCTGAAAAACAAAACAGACAACCAGGAATGGATCGATTTTGCGATCAATAAGGTCATTGAACACCGTTTTCAGTCGGATGCCCGCTATGCAGAAATCATTGTCAGGCAAGGAATGGAAACCAAGTCCTGGGGACGCAGCCGAATCGCCCAGGAGCTGATGAAAAAGGGCATCCAGACGGACATAGCCAACGAGGCCATGAGCCCACTGGATGACGATGATCCGATCGATCGAGCCACTCAGGGTCTGGGCAAGAAATTCCGGGATCGTGACATTGTTGAGCAGAAAGACTTGGCCAAAGCACAGAGGTTCCTGGCAACCCGGGGGTTCGACTTTGACTGTATTTCGGCCGCAATAAAACAACATAACGACAACGCAAGCGCCGAGTAATTACTCGGCGCATTAAGTACGCCGACGTTAATCAGCCACAAGATCCGGATCAGAAGAATCTTCCAGACGCAGAATCGATCCCGCCGAGATCCTCGCTGCGCTCTCATCCAGAGATAGATCAATGAGACTGCCTGGCGCGCCTTCACAGCCTCTTACCAGGTCCATAAAAGCACCGTGAATGGCATCCATCTGGGACTTAATGAGGATGAGCTTATCCCAATCTTTATCCGTGTACGGAATCACGATGGAGCCAGTCATCAGGCAACTCCACGTGGCTCTGCTTAGCTTGTCTTCGTGGGCGTGGCTGCGACTCACCGGATTCGACACACAGGTGTCTATCTGACCACTGTCGTCGATCCAGTAATAGTAGTTGCCATGCATGGCCGCTTTACCAAAACTCAGCTCCCCTGAGGTACCGATCACTGACTCATGATCTTTCGCCTCAGGCCTGTTCTTATTGACCACGGCTTGCCCAGACTTAATCACGATGACCTTTTTCAGGCTGTTGGCGTCGAGGTTCAGTCGGAAATAATTGTCGCCAATGACGGAAAGTGCCTTTGAAACTGGGTTTTCATTTTTGGTGCCAGGGCCTGCCGTCTCGAAATCCGTAAAGTCACGAGTCCGAAGCGCCAAATACCGGGCGCCATTCTTTCCGCGGTAGACCCTGATGTGGTTCTTATCCACACCATCCGTCAGCTGACTGGCGTCCAGCTCATCCAGAAAGGATTCGTCAAAAAAAATCAGAAACTCTTTTGTCCCCTTGTCGAGAAAAAGAGGCGTCTCATGGCGCAAAATCAAATTCTCTGGAAGATTGTCCCGGCCGTACCGGGAAATTAGCCAGGTCGGGTACAACATTGGCATCTGCATGCTATCGATTTTCCCAACACCTTTGCTCGTCTTGCTCTTAATGTTGCTGGCGACAGGGAAGTGGAAAACGGACCGCTTGGCCTTTTCTTCTGTCGAAGTGAAATGAATCCCAAGAAATTTTCCCCGGTTCGTGCTCAAAGAGGAAAAACCATCATGGCGCATTGGAGGAATAGAAAGGTGAATCACAATGTCGGCATGAGGCGTTTTGGCCAGTGGAGCCATCCTGTAGGTTCGGATGTCCCCAGATGAATAGCCTTCCCCATTAATCTCCTGAAAAGATTCAGCACAAAAGAACTCTGTATTCGACAGTTCGTTGCTCATAGTTCTATAAATTCCTGGCAATTTTAACGAAATCCGCGGGACACCCCGTCCAATGACGGAGCGTCTGACACTCCTCACCATTCAAAAGTGATGTCACAACCGGCCAGGTAATACAGGTAGAAACGCTCTGCATCTACCAGCAGAGCCTGCCGCTTAAGGAGGCCGGTGTAGCCTTCGTAGGTCTGATAGCTTTCCGGCATTTTATCCCGGTATCCCAATGTGCGACCCCAGTCGTCTTGCGATTCGCTACCATTTGACCATTCCTTGTCCGCCGCAACGGCCCAGTCGTCATTGAACACGCCGTCATTACCTTCTCGAAGCTCACGTATCAGCGCTCCAAGAGCTTCCATGCGCTGCTGATTGTCATTGCAATGAGGCAGCTTCGGAAAGCCGATTTCTTCGACGGCGCAGGCAATGTTGCCAGTGTTATAGCTGAATGACGAGATCGGCTCGCATGACACGGCCTCTCCGGCCAGAGGATGTCCATTTTCGGGATATTTTATGTCAATAGACCAGCTCATAATGCACTCCGGGTTTGTGTCTCAGCAGTCAGGCCAATCGGATGTAAAATTGACCCAATTCAATAACAACAATTATACTGACAAATGCTCGATTGTCAATATTTAATGTCATGGAATAATAGATTCGCATCGAGATCACAAAGTTTGAGATCACCCCCACCAACAGCCTTATCTGGGTTTTTGGCGGTGGAGGATGTCAATAGGTAGGTTTGGTCACTCACCTGCTGAATTAATTGTGACTTTAAAATTCTCTTCTGCATCAGAGCCATTCAGGGAGAAGGTGTTTTCGATCCCCTGATATACTGTCTCAGGTAAGTATTGCTTTAAGGAAAGGAGTCCTCCTACGCAGCTGAGAAGGCCGACCTTATCTCCGTATCGACCACGAACGACATAGTAGCATTCGTCGTCATCCTCATAGTACCCAATGAGCCGGGTCATGTGAGTATTGCCGTAGAGACAGATTTCGTTGTTATGAGCCTTCAGGTCCTCCAAAAAGTCCTCTGAGCCAACAGCAAGATCTCCTGTGATCCAGGTGGAATCGCCCGGATCTGACTCCGGCAAAGCTGACAGAATGATGCTCATGTCTTCAGCGGTAATAGAGGCCCGAGTTACTGAAACGCTGTTGCTACTAGTGAATTGACGCTTGACGCGGGCAATTGCAATCTTAAGGGCGGACATGCCAGACTCCAAATTGTGTAATGGTAGTTTTCAATTTCAAACTCGCCGCGCATTAAACTGAATGCCTGACCAGAGTTTCGACGCACATTAACTGACACTATTAATATGCAATAATTATAGTGATACTAGCATCCTATGTCAATATCTATATTGAAAGCTAGAAACCGCCACGCCAAGAAAAGCTGACGCAGCACCAATCGAAGTTGGATAATTAGGGCTCGGCTATCTGCCCAGGACTTCTGGCCCTGGGTCCTGTCCGTTCGGATCAATCAAAGAATATCGCACAGTTATCCGCGTCAAGAGTCACCATGGCGCCATTTTGCAAATGCTGTGCGTCTTCCCACATCATCATCAGGACACCGTCCTCCCTGGCCAGGGTCGCCAGGTGCGCCAAAGGACCGCCAGTCAGACAGATCAGGGCTGCTCCAACCTTGGCAGCAGAGGCCAGGGTCGTCGCGTACTCCGGTCCTGCATGGGAGATGACGCCAATCTCGTTTTCCTTCAGAGTTTCCCCGGGATGAACCTTCCTGACCCGGCCAAAATACAGGCCCTTCCCTGAAAGGACCTTCGCATCCCACTTCAGCAGGCGCTTGCGAAGGTCTCTGGCCACATTATTGGCGGCACGGCTTATATTGCCAGCCAAAGAATCTTCCTCAAACCCGCCCGCATAATCATCCGCGTTGAGGCCAGCACCAAACCACCAATCCGAATGCATCGGGTTGTCGGACGGCATTTTTAAATCCCCGGGGCACACCAGTTGCCAATCAGGCATTAAGCCCATGGCTCTGGCGTTCGTGCCGCTCAGTGCCCATACGTTGAACGGCATGGTCGGCACCCGCAGCTGGCGGATGATGTCATTGTTGACATTTTTGACGTCCAGTGTGAAAAAACCACCGTCAGTTTCAGCTCGCTTTCGAACCTCTTCGCCAAATTGCGCGTCACGCTCGTCGTGATGACGAGCCCGCTCTTCATCCTTGGCAAAAAAGTCTTCTTTATAGAGCCTTGGATTGGCTACGTGGCCAACCTCATCAAGAGGTCGATCGGCTGCAATAAGGTCATCCAGGGCCTCCTGAGGGTCGGTAAAACCCATCATCCAGGGCGGAGCTTCGTCCAGGCGGCCGAATACGACATTCGTGGGAGATTTTCCATGAGGAACCTTCAGATTAAAAAAGATATCACCCTCATCCATCAAGAATCCGCAGGGCACCCACACCGACGAAGGTGTGGGGTGAATGCGGGGCAGGGCTAAAGCCCTGCTCGTATTAAATTTTTTTTTAATTTATATTGTCATTTATAATGTCGAGACCTATAATATTGACTATATAAATCACCTTTTGGGTTTTATGATTATTCGCCAAGGCTTCAAATACAGACTGGATACGAGCGAGACTCAGAGCGCCCGCTTACGCGTGCTCTGTGGTCATGCCAGGTTTGTCTGGAATCAGGCCTTGGCTCATTGCAACGAGCTACTCGATGTCAAAGGAGAGTACGTTCCTCGCTATGAATCGATGGCCAAATGGGTTACTCGGTGGAAAACTGAAGAAGAGACACAGTGGCTGGATCAAGCCTATACGGATAATCTACAGCAAAAATTAAAGGATCTGGATACCGCGTGGAAGCGGTATTTTAAAAAGGTCAATGACGCACAAAGGCCACGCTTCAAGAAAAAAGGGAAATCCCGAGACAGCGTTCGGTTTGTCAATTTCAAGAAATACTGCAAACTGGAAGGCAACCGGGTCAAATTGCCCTCGGGCTTGGGCTGGGTAAAATTCCGCAAATCCCGCGATATCGTGGGGGACATCAAAAACTGCACCGTGGGTTTTGATGGTGGTCACTGGTTTGTCAGCTTCCAGACCGAGCAGAAGGTTAAAGTGCCAAAGCATCCCTCCGCGTCCATGATCGGCGTGGATCTTGGGATTGCCCGCTTCATGACGCTGTCAGACGGCAGTTTTATTCTCCCGGTCAACTCCTTTAAGACCTGCCAGGACAAGCTCGCCAGAGCGCAACGCGCCCTGGCCAAGAAAGTAAGATTTTCGGCCAACTGGAAAAAACAGAAAGCCAAAATCAACCGGATCCACACCCGAATTGCCAATATCCGGCGAGACTACCTTCATCAAGCCTCATTCGCGCTCAGCAAAAACCACGCAATGATCGTGATTGAGGATTTGAAGGTCAGCAACATGTCTCGCTCAGCCAAAGGCACCGAGGAAAATCCGGGGACTAATGTCGCCGCAAAGTCCGGCCTAAACAAAGCCATCCTAGATCAGGGCTGGTACGAGTTCCGGCGACAATTGACCTACAAGCAGGTACGCCTGGGCGGTGAGGTGCTGGCGGTGCCAGCACACTACACCAGTCAGACTTGCCCTGAATGTCAGAAGGTCAGCGCTGAAAACCGTAAAACACAGTCTAAATTCCTGTGTATTAAATGCGGTCATGAAGATCATGCCGACTGGGTCGGCGCAAAGAATGTGCTAGCGCGGGGACACCGCGTCTTAGCCTGTGGAGAGACGGCGTCAGCCGCTTGATGAAGCAGGAACCTGAGTCACCGGACAATTGGGGCTCACCCTTAAGTAAGGACGTTTAAGGGGAATCCTCTTCCGTAGTCGCGGAGCGACTTAAGGGAGGGGAGGATGTCAAGTAGAGGGGCCGGTATCCCTTGGCTGGCCCAGAGCCCATAATGATGCTAACGGCCTGATAAAACTTGTTCTCTTGACGAAGAATGCCACAGGTCTGGTAGCGCAGGTCGTCCAGGAAAGCGGTTGTTTCTTCGCGATCGGTGGTCGGAATCAACGTGAGCAGATGGTCTTCGCCCTCAGCCGTGCAGTTCTTCATCTCGACATCTCCACGCATCACACTGAACGCCTGATCCGCGCTAAGCCCAATATCCTCCGTCAGCATACCCATGGCGCCGCGGTAGTTCTTGCTCAGGACCAGGTCCCGTATTCGATCGGTTAGCCACTGCCCGCTGATTTTCATAATTTGCCCTGAAACTATTAATGAATGGATATTTTAGCGCCATCATCATTATATGTCAATAATTATATTGTTTTTGTCTTGCACTCCGCTGCACTAGTAGCTAGCCTACATGCCATAGGTGCTTTCACTGCGCCTATGCCTGGACTGGTCCGGCTTATGATCGTACGCCAGCGGTCGAAAACTGTTATGGAAACGGATGTTGCCAGGAACCTTCTTATCCCCGGTAAACATATCCCAGACTTCCTTTGGAGAATAACCGTTCAGGTTCTTAGTGTCGTTTTTGTACGCAACAAAAAACGTCTTGGTCGGATTGTCCTCAGCACACCGGTACAGCTCATCGATATTCTCGCGGATCTGCTCCCGGGACACACTCCGCGGCCCGGACTTCTCATACACGATTCCGGTGGCCTCTTCGACAAAGCCTCGCTTCAGGTTCTTCGTGATCAGACCAAAGGTATTACCGACGATGCCGCGACCGCTGCCAAACGGTTTGGCGCCAAAGTCACGGGCGTCTTTGGCAGCGCCGGCGCCGTTGCGGAACTCCGGATTCGCGCCGTACACAAAGATGTTGCTTCCAGTCATAGCTGAAATCTTGTCACCCTTCCAGAATCGATAGCGATTTTCCATGAATGCTCCTTCATTAATTCGATTTGGTATCAGCTAATTCACATTCTATGAATAATGCGCATCTATTGCTAGACAACGGTGCGCTGACCGGGCCTCAGAACATCGAGAACTGGTCTCCCGGCACCTCCGGCACCAACCACACACGCTCAGGCCGATACTCGCCCTGAAGCCGCCCGCGGATGTCTTCCAGCTCCTCAATCACCCAAGGGTAACTGTCCGCCGGCTTTACCTTCATGCCGCCAGTCTGCCAGTCTTTCATGAAGTAGTAATGCGCGATCGGCAATGTGGACGCCTTCAGCATGCCCTTTAGGTCCTCGTGACCGGCAATCTTCAGGCGAAGTGCGCGACGGACGTGCCCTTCAAAGAACGGCGGCGGTGCACCGGGCCTGGATTTCTTACCCACTTTCTTGGCTTCCCAGCCCGCCAGCTCTTTCAGAGCCTCGTTTCCGCTCAGCAAGAAATACCAGTAGCCTTCCATCGATCGAAAACCTCCGAACTCCGGGCAAGTAAATGGTCGATCCGAGAAGTTCGACAGCTCCCGACCCAGCCAGGTCAGACTCTTCGAGTACGCATTGATGTGGGTCACCCCTTCCTCTTTCCTATTCCAGTACACAACACCCCCTGGATTCTGCGGCACCGGCCGCAACAACTGGATCAAAATCATTCAACGACGGTAATCAACCACTGCTGAAAAGAGCAAAAAATCCGTCACCGATTAAGTCACTCATTATAGCATATCCCGAGTTAAATTATTTAACTTCCTACAATATATTGTTTGATTGCAATTAAATAAGTATACTAACTACAAAATAAACACGAGGAATCATTGTGGCGAACCACCTACCACTAAGCCCAGGTCCGACCTATAACACGTTTATGAATCGTGCCATGGACCTGCCTCTTCTGAGTAAAGACGAAGAGCTGTCTCTTGTCGATCAGTGGAGAAGTCACAAAAACAAACAGGCCTTTGATACCCTGTTCCTGTCTAACGTTCGCCTGGTCGTGCATATAGCCAAGATCTATCGTCATTACGGACTGAACATCGAGGACCTCATTCAGGAAGGCTTCAAAGGCTTGGCCCAGGCCATCGGAAAATTCGACTCGACGGCCGAGGTCAGGTTCGGCGTCTACGCAAGCATGTGGATTAAGGCGAGCGTCCGTAACTATATTATCGACAATCAGCACATCGTGAGGATCGCCACGACCAATCCGCACAAAAAGCTGTTTTTTTCGCTCAGGCGGTATAGCCGTGAGGGGCGATGGATGACACCGGAAGAGCGCGACGTCGTGTGTAAAGAACTTAAGGTGACCGATGAACAGATCCGTGACATGGAGCTCCGTCTCTCCACCACACAGGCATCAATCCTTAGCGGAGACTCAGACGAGCATTACGACGAAAAAGGGTTTGAGGGGCTATCGATCCGGAACCCTAGCCCGTCCCCAGAAGACCTCGCCGAACAGGACCAGGAGACACGTCACCTTTCCCGCGACATTGCAGAGGCACTGTCCAAACTCTCTGATCAGGAGCAGGACATCCTTCGACGTCGTGTGATGATTGCGAACGGTACGAAAGGGCCGACGCTGTCGGAGATTGGGGATGATTATGGGGTGACAAGTGAGCGTATTCGGCAGATTGAAGCCAAGGCTATCCTGGCCCTTAAAACTCTGCTTCACCACAGACAAGGCGAGGTGGAATAAGTCAGCGAGACACCAGGGCTCATATTGAACCGGGCATGAAAAAGAGTTTAACGATTTTATCTTTAATTCGGCTGACCCCCTCGGGGGGTCAGAGTGGCCTGGGGTTCTTCCGCCCGCTTGAACGGCCTCGATAGATCACTGAAAGCAAATGGCCAGGAATTTTCTGGCCCGTTCCGGTTAGCCGATGGCAATCTCACCGACCAGATGATCAGGGCCCTCGGCGTACTTGGCGTTGATGGAAATGATGATTTCAAGGTCAACGTCCGTGGTCATTATCGGCGTCCTGATTTTGCCGCTTCGAATCGAGCTTTAAGAGTTGGTGCTGTCACATCGATATTACCGTCTCTCACAGCAGTCCAGCCTTCAGTGAAGTGATCGTACTCTGTGAAGCCAGGCTCGTAGGGGTTCGAGTGCCAATCGGATTCTTTTTTTGAAAACTCCAGCGCTTCAATAGCCCCAAGCTCGTAAGCTGAGAGGCTTTTCTTGAATTCGATGATTGCTGCAATATCAGATGTATTTATGTTCATTTGGCGGTTTCGCAAGCGATTTTTTTGGAGCGAGCGATGCCTTTATAGAAAACGGAGCCGACCACGACAAAGATTATTGCCAAAGCGACCAAAGACAACACGGTTGGGCCTTCTGGAAGAAATAAACCTAAGAAAGAAGCGCATAATACGCCATGAACTGCCAACACAGATCCAGCGAAAAGGTAGTTCGCGTAGGTATTGATTGCTTTGTGGTCGCTCATAATAATATCCAAAAAATATGTGATTCGGGTCGACGCTCTGGGAATCGAACCCAGGTCTTGCCGGACTAACAGGGAGTCTATCCCACGCCTATGCAGCTCTGCCACTGAGCTACGCGTCCTTGAGCTTTAGAGCAGGCCGAGTGCACGCCTGATCTGGTTTCGCTCTTTCAATAGAGGCTCCATGACCGCTGAGGGCTCGTCATAGAGGTCACCTTCTGCAATTTCCTGATCGAGCTTATTCAGCCTCGCCTTCTGCTTCTGTTCAATCTTTGACAAAATCTCGTTGTCGCAGTAGCCACAAACAATAGCCGTTTCGCCGTGCTTACAAACCATAATCGCTATCCTGTCGAGACAAGAACAAGGGTCAGGCTTCCCTGGCCCGAAAGAGTGATCAGCCTATGGCGATATTGCCAACCACATTCCCCTCAGCTTCTCACCAAATCCGACCAGTAATAAGATTAAGGGACCATCTCCAGCTTGGGATGAGATTCTACCCACTCAGCCAGCTTGTTTGCGGCGGCTATCACGTCGCCGAGGTTGTTGCCTACCAGGCCCATTTCCGTTAGCGCATTGCAGCAAAATTCAGGGTCGACAGCAACACGCTCAGGTTTGTACTCGTCCAGAATTTCCTGCATTTTTTCGTTGATAATTTCCGGAAAATTTTCTGAATTTACCGAAACATGCGACTGAACATTAATGCTGATATGCGCAAAATGCACGGTTTCTACGAAAATACCGGGTTTAATGGTCGGCATCGTTCTCTCCAAAATCTTTGTGGTGGTGGCTTCTGACTCCAGGCCAGTGCCCCTATTCGATAATGAAATTATACGCCCGCATCGACCTTTTGTCAATTAATTTAATTCATGTAATGTTGATAAATACCCTACTTTTATCGCTACTAGCAGTGATGATGTTTATTTACCGAGTTATTTTTGCAACAGAAATGTTGACAGCTTGCGACCTTGAAGTTATAATAGTTGCACATTAAAAGTTAACCGCAAGGGCTGATTATATGCAAAAAAATGACATCAACTCTATTGGCTTCCTTCATAACAATGATGGATCTATCGCTTTAACCATCAGCCTAAAAAATGAAGTCCAGCCTGTCTTTGTGTCTGTATCTAGTGATGAATTTCAGGCATCTGGCGGTACTGAAGGGCTTAATAAAAACAAGCAACTGGCAATAGACTTTTACGCAAAGTATGGGGCTGGAAGAAGCAAGCGAGTGTAGTCATGGAATGCTCAGCCCTTACGCTCAAAAGCGGAAGGGCTGGGTTAAAAAAACAACGCCCTCCATACCTCCAATGCATTTTTTTTGGTGGGCTGTTTTTCGTTGGGAAACATTCCCGATCGGTCACAACGCCTTAGCGTCTCAGTCAGGGACCTCCGGGATCGGTATATTGACTATCTGTCGGTGAATATTTTGCATGCGGCGCCTTGTCCAGGGTCGAAAATTTAGTTTCAGACGTATTTCTGGGTTTTTACCGTCTTATTGGGATGTTCGTGCAGAAAATCGATAATCGCCAGGCCCATGCGCTCGGGATCATCGAAACGCCGGCCCATGGATTCACCTTCGAAAAAACAAATAAACATTCGTTACGCCTCAGTACATAGTTGGTGATGGATTGGTCTTCGTTGGGAAACACTCCAGGTCGGTCACGACCCCGTCATTCACCAGGCCTATACACGTGTATTCCCGGTTTGCACGGGGAATGAACTGGATAAAATCCACATCAAGGTCACCCATACGAACCCGGTCAATCGCAGCCTCTGGAAATACCGCATCTAAATCGCGTATCGAAACTTCCCGACGGTCGGTCTGGCCGGGCCCGAATGACTGGCCCTGAGCGGCTAACGAGAGCACAATACATGCCACTGCGAAACCGATGATGGCAACCTTCAAATGTGCTGACTTGAACCTGGCTTGATTCGATGCTGCTTTAACTGCCATTTTCGACGCTCCATTTTCCACTTAGTTTTTTTCTGGGTCAAAACTCAATCCGTATTTTTTGGCCAACTCAGTCTTGTCAGAGTCTTCCAGACTGGAGATTTTAAGCTTTAAATGGAATTGCGCAAGCGTATATCTGCGAATAACAGAGAGATGGTTAACCATTTGAAAAATACAAAATAAAACCGCCAGCGCTATAACCGCAAATATTCCAGTCATATTTTTGAAACCTCGTTTGTGAATCTTCAAACTGACTACAGCTCAACCAAGAATCCGTCGTTATTTCTTCGCTGTCTTTGCCAGCCTAAAGACAATATTTCGAATGACCGCCTTGGCGCCAAGGATTACTTCCAGAATAAACATAGCCAGCAGAACCGAAGCCACCATTACCTTCAGCCACTCTGGGCCCGCAGGTAGAAAATCGTAACAGACTTGCCAGATACCTTGGTACACGAAGAACGAGAGAATACCCAGGATAACCAAAAAACCGTCGACCGCAACATTCATGCCCGATAAAAAAGTCTCATCTCCGTTATGGCTACGGCGAACACAGACCCCGTAAAAGAAGCACAACACTAAAGCCATAACATTAACCACTATGAGCTCAAGCGGAGAGCTGAAATAATGGTCTTCAATGAAATGATAGAACGGGGTCTCAATCAGTACCATTAACCTTCTCCAAGTTCCTACTATTTAGATGTCATTATACTGTTTTATCTTTTTTTGTCAACATTTTATGCTATTTTTTATCTATTTTTTGCTTGTATTATTTTACAATGTGGTATGATAGCTTTAGATCTGGCATTGCGTTGTTCTGTCGCATATTGGCGGATCCTTTGCCCATCCAATAAGACACTTCCCAGGGCTCAATTGAGGTTTTTCACATGAAGCTTAGCGTCCCCATTCGAACCGGCGATCGGCCGGCCGGTCAAACCGGCCTGCAATTTGAACTTAAAATGGTCGAGATTGAGCCTATTGGCCTGATCCGGAAACCCTGTGGTAAAGGTGAATCGGCTAAGCGGTTTACCTACGGCGCTGTTTTTATTGCCCCCAATGAAGCCCTGTACAGCAATGGAAAGAGTGCTGCTGGCACTGTGATTGCCGGAGTTATCGATCGTAAGGTTAATGCAGGCTGGAAACCGCCCACCCAGGGCTGGCAGGGCAATCGACACAGCCTCGAAAAGAACTCTGAGCCAGGAGAAAAAGACTGATGCGTTTTTATCTTTGCTTAACCGTCATCCTGGCTGCCGTTCTTTCTGGCTGTGGCGGTGACTTTTCGCTTTCGATTGGCGATGAGGATGGCCCTGAATTTCCGGTGATTGAGATCGAGTCGACTCACATTATTGATCGTTCACCTCATAACCACACTAAGGCTCACTTTTTTACGCCGCCTGGTCGCAAAGACATGACCTGTCTTTATTTCACGTCCGGCGAAAAATTCTCAAGCCCGGAATGTTACAAAAAATCTTCGGCGACAAGTCTTGGCTCAGACTTCTAAAAGACTAGAAACAGGCAGTCCCTGTCTTTCTGACGCTTTGTTTTTAAGCTTTTTTGAAAATTCACGCAGTGCTTTTTTTAGGTATTGAGAGCGAAATTCTCGGGCATTATAGATCAAATAAGATGTTTCTTTGTGCATGGTTAATCTCAATGTTGTATGAAAACTGAACAATATTGAAATTATATGACATCACTCTAAATATCGATATAAAGCCTTATACCTATTTTAAGCAAATAGCATTTTAAAGTGACTATTGGCCTCTGCCCAGGATTACGGTACTAGTACCTCTGAGTGAATAAGCCTATGTTGGTCCCCGGCCAAAGGGGCCGGGCAGAGTCCAGGGGCTTACTGGTCCGACCTTTTAGCCATGTTGCCGCCCAAAGATTTTAATTGTTCGACCCAATATTCTGGTACCAATACCTTCTTTTCAGTCATCGTGCGATCCAGTCATGTATTCGATACGTTGTTGCATCTCTGCATTGAGACACCGCTTTTCGATTTCAATCTCATCGAGCAGGTCCCTGGCCGCTTCGGCGATCGCATCCACACCGGCCATGTCGTCCAGGTCCTGATTCACCACCACCTGGAGCGCGTGCACGAGCCTGGCGTGGAAGTTGGCACCGATCACCGACAGATAAGCGTTCGCGCAGTCTCGTTCGAAACTCGATGGAAAGTCGGAATTACTCACAACGTGAGTATCTTCCGGAACTGACTTTATTTCCGGCTCGCCCTGCTCTCCCGTGACCACTCGCCACGGAAGTTTTGCGTGATTATCAATACCCACCTTCGTCCCTCAGTCCGATTTCCCGGCGGTCGTCAAACTTCAATGCCAAAAGGTATTTCAACGCCTTTGGCCTGGAGCTTATTGACAAGATCGACGTAACGCTTGGTCTGTGCGTCGCTTAAGGTGTCTTCATACTGAATGCATGTAAGCTCAAAAAGCTCGTCAAGCATGGAGTCGTCCTCGTCCGTATGCTCAACGTAGGCCTCACAAGTCACCACTTGGCCACCGTTATCACACTGTTTTTCCCAGTCAGGTTCAAAGTTCGAATGAACACAGGTGCTCATGCCGGCCGGCCGATATTCCAGGTGAACACAGCTTGCGCACAGGTCGTCATTACTGATGGAACGCGTACGTAGTCTTTCGTTGAAACTGGGCATAATATTTCCTCTCTGACCGATAGCGTAATGATAGAGCGCTATTTTAATCCCTAATCACCAATACATATATCATACAATAAATTATCATTGAAGTCAATAAATATAGCTACTATTACACTGAATTTATTATTGACATTAGTATGAATGATTGTATAATAAGCCCTAACCTCCATTATCGACGAGGAATTTTAAGAATGGACGCCCAGTTGAGAAACGAATTCGCCGTGGACTACCGCTGCCTGGTCAGGATCGCCAGCCTCAGTAACCCACGGTCCTCATCCGCCGACCTACACATCCCCTTGATTAGGGTCATCCCGGCTCTGGATCAAATGCCTCAGGCAGAAGGATTCATCCGACTAAAAGCCATTATGGGCGCAGATCACTCATCCGAGGATGTTAGGGCCGGGCTGTCGGAGCTGTGCAATAACCTAATGTCGTGCGATCCCCTATGGATTTATGAGGCTGATGGCGATGTCTGGGAGATTTCCAAAGTACACGGGGACGGTGATATCGATCAGGTTGGCCTGGTGGCCTCCGAAGCCACAGCTCAAATGATAATTAATCATTGCAACGGACCTGATGAACAGCTCCCTGACTGCAACACCACTGTCCCGGTCAAGGGATACCTGGTCGACTACAACATTAAAAATGGCTGGGACCTGATTAATGCAGAAGGGGACTGGATCGCAGCTGTCTCTACGAAATCTTTTTGTGCTGGCCTGAGCTATTTGCTTCGTGACCGAGAGAACGCGGGCGGCTGAGACGTTGACCTCCTTGCCCCTCTTTGCCCGACTCGTTCTGGCACACTTAATTATTTAAATGGTATATATTTATTGACTTTATTATTTATTTAGCTATAATAATGCCATATTCATCAAGCCCGGATCAGATCGGTTTTTATTCCCCGACTGAGCCAGTGGAACAATCGTTATATAGGAACCTAAAATGGATAGCTTCGATCATTTTGCCGAGCTGGTGGCGAAAAACTTCAAGAACATGTCCAAGAACGAACTGTTCGTCACGATTGACGACCGTAACTCTGTTTGGGACGCCTACCTGGCCGCCTTCCCTGAAGGCACCAATCCGATTTTTCGCGAGCGCACCGAGCATGACTGCTCGTGCTGTAAGCAGTTTCTTCGCAACATCGGTAACGTGGTGGCAATCGAAGGCAATACGATTAAAACAGTTTGGGACGTCAGCGGCGCTCCGGCGCCTTATGATGTGGTCGCAGCGGAACTGGACCGCCTGGTAAAGAGCCAGCCGATCACCGGCCTGTTCCGTTCCAAGGAGCCTAGCTTTGGTAATAAGCAGACCCTGGAGCGAGCTCCGGATGGTACGGTTATTCACTGGAACCACTTTCACGGAAAACTGGTGGCCCGCCATCAGTCTCAACGCCCAGAAAGCGATCGCGGCTCTTACGCTTCAACCGTTTCGGTGTTCCGCCGTGGCCTTGATGAAGTCACAGACAACGCCGTTGATACCGTGATGGAACTTATCGGTAACGGGAACCTGTATCGCGGTGAAGAGCACCTGGAGCAGGTTAAATCGTTCAGAAAACTGAAAAGTGCCTATGCCCATCTTGGCACCGACCTGGCTCGAAATGTCTTTTCCTGGGCCAACGCAGGCGCCAACGGTAGTCGCCTTCGAAACACCGCCATTGGCACTCTGCTTCAGGACCTGTCAGAAGAAAAGGATCTGGAGCATGCGGTCAATGCTTTCGAGCGCATCATGGCGCCCACCAATTACAAGCGTCCGAAAGCGCTTATTACCAAAGGCATGGTCGATGACGCCATGAAGACCATTCGCGGTCTTGGCCTTGAAGATTCCCTGATTCGTCGCTTCGCTCGCATCTCGGACGTCAGCATCAACAATGTACTCTGGGTCGACAACAGCGTCCAGGATCAGATGCGTGATGGAATTGAAGGCCTGTTGATGGAGTCTGTTGCTACAGCGAAGCCCACGGGAAAAGCTGAGGACATCAGAATTGAAGACTTTATGGCCAAGGTGGTTCCGACCTCCACCGCCATGGACGTTTTTGTTCGCAACAACCTACAACCGAACTTCATGAGCCTGACAGCTCCGGCAAGTGATCGTGGTGGCCCAATCTTTAAATGGTCCAACGGTTTCGGCTGGTCCTACGACGGCAATATCACCGATTCCATCAAGGAAAAAGTGAAGCGGGCGGGTGGAAACACTAATGCACCTGTGCGATTCAGTCTGGCCTGGTTCAACCGTGACGACCTGGACATCCATGTCTTCGAGCCCAATGGCAACCACATCTTCTTCGGCAATAAGGCTGGGATGCTGGACGTAGACATGAACGCAAACGGCCCCAAAAGTGACGACCCGGTAGAAAACGTGAGCTTCATGGACCCTAAGGATGGTGTCTACCCCATCCAGGTCAACAATTACACCAAGCGCACGAACTCTAACCCCGGTTTCGTTATCGAGGTGGAAAGTCACGGTAAGATTTTGCAGTTTAGCTACACCTCCGGCGTCGATAATGGAGAGACAGTTGATATTGGGTCGGTTACCGTGAAAAACGGGTCCGTTACGAAAATCGACTTCATCAAAGAAATGGTCGGCGGCGGTATTAGCAGCGAAAAGTGGGGGCTGAACACGGAGCAGTTTGTGAAGGTCAACACGCTCATGCTGAGCCCAAACCATTGGGACGACAACGCCGTTGGCAACAAGCACTGGTTCTTTGCGCTCGATGGCTGCAATAACGATGCGCCGGCACGAGGTATTTACAACGAGTTCCTGGCAGCAGGACTTGATAAGCATCGCAAGGTGTTTGAGGCTCTCGGGGAGAAGACCAAGTGCTCCCCGACCAATGAGCAACTCAGCGGCATCGGGTTCTCATCCACACGCGACGATTCTGCTCTGATCCGGGTATCAGGCAAGAATTACCGTAAAGACTACAACGTAACTTTTTAAGGATTGATAATGACGACGAATCTGTTTGAACTGGCATCTCGCAATAAATTCCGCTTCGCTTCCACAAAAGGCGAGCTAACCGCTGAGCAGCTATGGGACATCCCCCTCACTGCCAGCAACAAAGTTGACCTGGAGAATATCGCCCAAGCTGCAAACCAGGAGCTCAAGGCCGCCAGCGAAGAAAGTTTCGTTGAGTTGAACCGCAATCCGGCCAAAGTAATTCTGGAGCAGAAGCTGGAGTTGGTGAAACACATCATCGCCGTACGCCTGGACGATCAAGAAAAGGCTCTGAAAAAGCAGGCCAATGCAATCGAGCGCAAACGCCTGATTGAGATCCTTGCCAAGAAGCAGGATCAGGAGCTCGAAGGTATGTCTAAGGAGGAGATTGATAGTCGGATTAATGAGCTTTCCTAATGGAATAGTCCCCTTTGGGGAGTGGCCAGGGTGATCTCCTTCTCCTCTGGCCCATAATCGGCGACTTTGTATTTCCTTTCGATCGAAAACACCTGGCATCATTTGACTCCAGGTGTTTTTTTTCAACGACAATATAGATTAGCGGCCGGCGCCCCTCCGACTCAGCTCGGCGACGGCGACTCACGACCCGCCAGCAATCGGCTTTTCTCGATCGCCAGGTTTTTGGTCTGCGCTCGTTTGATCTCAGTCGAAATCCGTTCACCATTCCCGGCAAATTTCCGGGCAACGTCCGTGGCATTGAACTGGCAGAACTTTTTGGCCATGGCACGCAAGTAGTCCGCCTGGTGGTATCGATCGTTTTCTTTCCCGGTACGGCCCCGTGCGTCCGCCTCTGAGATCAGAAGCAAATCTTCCAGCAGTGCCGGGTTCGTTTTCACCCTCAAGGCCGTCATGAATTCTGTGATATTTTTCGGGGTCATCGCCATGGCTTGGTGAACTTTAAGATGCAGGTCGCTGGCGGTCCTGCCCGCCCGAAGGACACTGGTGGGCGCCTTCAGCCTCTCGCATAGAGCTTCAACCAACGGTATCCCGGCCTTTTCGTGACCGATGTGCCTGGGCAGCATCTCAAGCGGTGTAAGGCCCTTGCCAAGATCATGAACCATGGCGCCAAAGCGAACCTCAAGTCGATTGCTTAAATGGGCTGATTGATCCATTACAAGCATCGTATGAATGCCGGTGTCGATCTCCGGATGGTGCACTTTGGGCTGCGGCACCCCGAACAGCGCATCCACCTCAGGAAGGATCGCCGCAAGGCCCTCACACGCCTTCAATGTCTTAACAAAGGCCGATGGGGTCGGCTCACACAGCGCCCTCGACAGTTCTTTCCAGACCCGCTCAGGCGTCAAGCTCTCAAGCTCGCCAGACTGGCACATCTTCGTCATCAGATCCTGGGTCTCCGGCGCCACCGTCCAGCCTTCATGAGCATGCCGGGCCATAAAGCGGGCGACGCGAAGCACTCGTACCGGATCTTCCGAGAAATTCGGCCCTACATGGCGAAACACCTTGTCCTCAAGGTCTTTTTTCCCGCCATAGGGATCAACCAGGGTGCCGTCCTCCGTTCTTGCCATGGCATTTACGGTCAGGTCCCGGCGGGCCAGATCTTCCTCCAGCGTAACATCGGCCGAAGCGTCCACCTCAAATCCATGGTACCCGACGCCATTCTTGAATTCCTTTCTGGCCAGGGCGTACTCCTCGCCAGTGACCGGGTGAAGAAAAACAGGGAAGTCTGCACCCACCTGCCTGTATCCCATGGCCTGCATGTCCCCGGTCGTTGCACCAACCACAACAAAATCCCGATCGCTGACCGCCCGGCCCATGAGTTCGTCCCGAACGGCGCCGCCAACCAGGTAAACCTGCGCGTCTGACTTCTGCATACTTTCCCTGCCCTGCCGATTTTTTACTTAATTTACATTATGTTAACAAATTGTCCGTGTTGTCGTTGAGCACGAAAAACCCATGCCTTTCCGCTTTTAGGCAGAAAAGCACAGACTCACGGAGGTGTTTGCCCAGACTGTTCGTTATGGGATCTCGACACTTTCACCAAGAACAATACTCACATAGCACCGCTTTATCGCGATTTCTGGCGTTTCTCCCTGAATAACGTCTTCCTTAAAGATCATGGCCTGGGCCTCGTCACCGTCCAGGTCCCGTCGCCACGCCACGATCTCATCAGACGGCAAGGCATACCACTTGCCAGAATCTTCGAAGCTGGCAATTCTTTCCTGTGCAGCAATGGCGAATAATTCCCCTGGATCCAAAGTGGGTATTTTGGCTATTTCCAGCATCAGAAGCGCGACTTCAGCATGGTCGGTTTTTACTGGCCTCACAGCCGTTCGGGCTGCCAGAACCTTCTGGATTGTCCGTGCGTATTCAACAGCCCAATCCAGTGACTCTCCGGACAGGTTTTTGGTTTTTACGACGGTCATAATCTTACCTCTCGACAACGGTTAATGAGCTTCAGGACATTTATTATTATACTTGATATGGTTATTTATTCAAGTTATTTATTCAAGTTATTTGTAGACAAGGAATGTTTTATTGCCTATAATGACTCACACATTATGAATAACACCGGAGATTACTCATGCCCACTCTAGCCGACCTTGCCCCGAACGAAATGGCCGACAAGCAGATCGCCGTGTTTGTACACGATCACCGGTCTGGCCAGGAAGTTTACACGGCCATCCTGCCCATGCGCGAAGAGCTTCCCAGCATGACGATCGGCGGATCCGAGCCCGTTGAGGGGCACCCTGAACAATGGGCCATTTTCCAAAAGTACATCGCGATGCTGCACATCCCGTTCGACGAATTCGACGATCAGGATCATCTGACCTGCCACAGCGAATCCGTAAGCTACGTGCGCCTGCTTGACCCCAAAGACTTTTAAGCGTCAGCCAGAACACCGCCCCGGTCATCAAGGCATGACCGGGAGCCTATCACTTGAACTTTCGTATAAGGAAATACAGATGGACTTTGAAACGCGAAAAACCACCGCACTCGATTACATTCACCTGGTCGAAATGGCCAACATCCTACCGGATAAAATCTCCAACGTTAAACTGTTCCTGACCGCAGTTCGCCTTATCGAGACCCTGAAAGGCAAGCCTCATGATGAGGCTTTTCGCCACTTCAGGAGCGCTATCATAAAGTCCTCCGGACTACTGGAAACCCAGGCCGCGCTCGTCGCCCTGAAAGAAGAGCTCAAGGAAATGGATGAGGTCTGGTTTTATGAGGCCAGGGATGAAAGCTGGCATGTTTTCAAGGTTGACCACGACGGTCATGAGGACACCGTGGGCATCGTTGAGACTGAAGGCCTGGCCACTCTTCTCATTAGCAAATGCGACAACCCGGAGTGCCCGGCACCCTCTTGCGACTTCACAACGCCCCCGGAAGGCTACCGTATCCTGGCTGGCTCCGATGATGACTGGGACTTGTACCGAACCTCTGAGGACGGCGAGGAGGAATGGTTTGCCAGCCTCTCCACCAAACACATCAGCGTGACCTTCTGTCACATTATGGCCGGAAACCTTTAGGCCAGAAGATCAGGCTCGTTAAAACCCACTTTGGCCCGACTTGTTCGGGCCTTTTGCCGTCATCATCTTCCGCTTAAGCGATCGATGCGCATTTTATTTGTGATATGCTCATTAATCTTCGTATTTTCTCCAGTACTGCAACGGCTCCGGCCGCCTGAACTTTTAAACTAAGGTGAAAACTGTATGACGAACATAATCGACATCAACTCAGACAATTTTGACGCGGAAGTGACCAACAGCGATACCCCGGTACTCCTGGATTTTTGGGCCTCCTGGTGTGCACCTTGCAAGATGATTGCCCCTCTGCTGGACAAGGTTGCCGCTGATAGATCGGACATCAAGATCGCCAAGGTCAACGTCGAAGATGAGCCAGGTATCGCCTCCCGCTTCGCCATTCGCTCGATCCCCACGCTACTCGTCATCAAGTCGGGCTACCCCTCGGCCACCAAAATTGGCGCTGTGACGAGCCATAGCGCCCTCAACACCTTCATTGACTCCGGCCTCTAGAAATATGGGCCAGTCACTCCTGATGGCCCAAAAATCAAGATTACGGAGAATTTCCTGGGTGGATTTAATGCAATCCCAAATATTTTTTTTGAATAGTTTGCCTTATGGTATTATTGAAAAATAGATAAAAAGGGGTATTTCATGAATGATATAAAATCGAATGATTCGACAGAAAAAAAATGGGAGCTTGAAAGTAAGAGACTCCTTTTGAAAACAACCCACATGGCCAACAAATTTACAGGATTCTTTACGGGTTACGGCTCCGTAGTTCTAGGGTTTGGAACTCTTGCCTTAGGTGCAGGCACTGCCCACCAAGAGGTATTTAATCCATCGGGCAATTTAATGCCACTATTGGCCGGTGTGGGTGTTATGGCGACCGCAACAGCCGCGTCATTTCTGACCCACGAGCTTCAGCTTAAACTAGCTCGTTACACCAGAATTAAAATTAAAGACATTGACTCAAAGCTGAATGATCTATCTGAGCATGGAAAAACACAAAATACTGAATCACGAGCGTCTAAAAGAGCAGAAATGCGCCTGCTTTACGGAGACAGTATCAGTACTGCTCAAGAAATGGCTGACAACAAGATCAAAATGAAGGCCGCTCTTCCATCTTTGATGTTAAACAGTCAGTCCATGAGCCAATCTGATAAAGTGAAAAATAATGATCACCTTAAAAGATTAAAAGAAAAGTCAGACAAAAAAAACAAAAAAGAAAACAATTTTAACAGCCTTGGTTTTGGCTCTTAGTTAGTATTTTTATTATTTATTATAGGAAAGTAATTTTACTATGAGCGTAAAAAAAAATATCTCAGTTGAATTGGAAGCAGTAGAAGTAATACTGTCTAAGTGTGCTAAAAAGCTTTTTTTACTCAAGGATTTTGATGGGGCAGGAATCTTATCCCTCCAACTTAACTTTGTTACCCTTAACGAAATGACTGAAACCATTAAGGATCAGGTTTTATCTGGAGAGTTAAAAGGCAACTACACGGATCAGATTAGATTCTTAAAAGATCTTGAGAGGCAGTCACAAGAGGTTCTCAGGACTACCGAGATGGCTGTCGATGATCTTTTAGGACCAGCAGCTGGTTTGAAAATTGGTGCTGTGGCGAGCCATAACGATCTCAACGCCTTCATTGACCCCGGCCTCTAGAAAGCTGGGCGGCCTTGTCAGAGCCCACAGGAGGACGCCCCCTGGGCCCTCCCGGCACCGCCGGGCACACAATCCTCTAAAAAAAAGACCCCAAAAGGAGCCAAGGAAGGATTCGTAGTGCAAGCGAAAGCCTACTCCTCCCACCAGGGGATATCCAATAGCAATCCCTCCCCTCATGCTTAACCAGCTCTTTGGTTAATAGCCGCGAGCGGCATACTGGTGTATCTCGGCCGGGGCTCATACAGTCTTTCTACAGGCGTCTCTATTGTCGCCATCAGAGATTCCGTAAAACACTCTGTTACGATTTCCTCTATGTCGCTTGCTGGATACAAAGACAGACTTATACTCCCCCCATAGAGGCATCTGTTGGGTAACCTGTACTCAAAAAGCCATTCTCTATCTTCCAGCTTAATAAAGTCCGGAACCTTCACCCTTTGACCGTTGACTACTTTTGACTCCCATCTTATGGGTCTGTGACGAAACATCATAAAGCGACGTTTTGACGCAAGCCTTGATGCCACTTTCTCCTGCACATGCTCTTCAATCACAGAGGCACTGCGCATCTTAACTTCTTTCAGAGTCTCAAAAACCTTCGGAAAATCAACAATGATCTTTGGCCTTTTCCCTCTTATTTTCGGGAACGTATCGCCGTTAGCGGCCGCATCCGACAGTTTCTGCCGTCGAAATTCGAGAGCCTCCATCATGGCCTTTTTTAACGATTCCTCAGTGACGCTGAATTCGGTACCCGCGAAGATACTTCTAGCGCTATGTGCAGAATATACGGCGCCAGCACGAGCTTCCACTCTAAGCTCGTAACTAGAGGTTCGCCGTCCAAGCCGCCAGTACAGACGAATACCCGCAATTCCCGTTTTGTGTATCTTTTTTTTGTTCTCACGAATACGGAGCCGGGCCCGCCTTGTGGTTGACGTGTCCCTTAAAAACCTCCGCAATTCGCGTGTGGCTCTTTCAAGCGCGAGCTGTGTAGAATTATCATCAGGAAAATACTTGCTGAAGTATCCCGTATCAAGACGGTTGAAACTAATCTGCCAACCGTTCAGTGCGTTTTTAGCGTCGGAGATCCTCCGTATATGCTTAGGCACATCATAAAAACAGCCATCGCTCAGCTCTACGCGATAGATAGGGATCTGATGACCACCCATCGTCTCAACGTACAAAACATCACTCTTGCCTCTTCTTCTTACAATTGTGCTCATGGGGACCCTAGGATAAAAGATGTTATTTCACGCGCCAATATGCCACAAAACTCATCGCCTGAAAATATTGTATTCTTGTTCTTTTCCGTCTTGATCCTTTTGTTAAAGACGTTCTCTTGGCTACAAAATATCTTTAGGGTCGCCCAATCTGAAGCTGAGCTTCGTTAAAACTAGAACCATGTTTGCGTCCTAGCCACGTCACCTGGTCACCAAGCCTCACTTTTAAACGTGGCGCAGAAACATCCACCGGCTGGTCGAAGATTCTGTGTCGTCTTATTCCTATGCTGTTTAGCCACCCGGCCGCAGGATTCGAATACCGGCTTCTTCGAGCTGGAACCAGGCTTCGTTACGCTCGTTCACAGCCCGCTGAAGATCAGCCTCCAGCTTTTCAATTTTTCTGTTCGCCTGATTCGTGGCAGCCGATATTGCGGCGGTCAGAAGAATGTCTTCTGTCAGTATTTGGCCTTCCATTTCATTGGATACTTCGCTGGCCTTACTCAGCCACGCGCCAAAGTCTGTCGCCTTCGTGGGGGCCTTCCGCTCATTTCCGCCCGGCACTTTCCAAAATATATCACCAAGAACCGTTCGTCCGTCAAACTCGCTGATTTTTAGCCCTGATACCTTAGTAACCTCCCGGCGCTTACCTTCTCTCTCAAAAGTTTTGCCTACCAAAGACCCTGCTTCGTGAATGCTCTTCAGTGCCATTGTGATCTCCGGTTATTTTGCCCATCAGGTGATTGGGCTATTGCAGCTGATCTCGATTAACCCGTTAGGATTACTATACCACCTTATTATTTATTGTCAATTATTTTAATGACACTATGGGGTTGTTATTATTTTACAAAGACTGTGTTTTGTCGCCAACAAGAGCCATTGCCAAATCGTGCAAAACGTCATCCGCAATGGAATTGTTATTTCCATCGGTTTTTATGTGTACACCCCCTCGGTCTCCGGGCCATAGAATCGTTATGCCACCAACAAAGCGCTCGATTTGCCAGCCTTCTGGTACCGCGGCGCAAGTTTCCGCTGTCCCTGGTACAGACTGAGGCGCTTCCTCAGTCTTTTCGATTCGATCCATGGCAGAATTCCAACTCGCAAAGGCCCAGGGGTTCTCTTTTTCTTTGCAAAACGTATTTCTAAAATCTTTCTTAGTGTTGTCTTCTTTAATTTTGTCTGAAATATTTAGCATGGTTAAGCAGAGAAAAAATATTTCTTTTGGCTCAATGGTTTCGCCCTTATGCAAAGCTACACAAGACAACTTTGAACGAGAAAGTCCAAAGGATCCAAAGATTGAAACTGTTTCATCGCAAAGAATAGGTGCCATGCTCAAAATAACGTCAACATTTTCATGCAATTTTTCTGATAGTTCTAGGAATCTAATATTATTTAAATAAACCAGATAACAAACATGGGCAACTCCCACTATGGCAATAGATGATTTTATTAAGCTGGTGCCATCAGTAAATGAGAATAGGATTGCAAAAATTACTGCAATTAAAGAAGAAGCAAAACATAAAAAACCTTTAAATATGAGTACTTTATCAAAATTAAGCTCAAGACATTTTAAAGAGAATAGCCGAATCCTCATGCCTGGTATTAACTCACCAATAAAAGCATTATCAGGCATGTTTTCTTGAATAGAAAGTGCGCTCGTGTAGTCTTTTGCCCCACTGTATATAACGTTTCTTATTTTTTGAGCAGAGTCCAAATACGCTTCCGCAGGTTTTTCTTCGCAACGTGTTTTTTTTGAGATGTCAGTCATTTCTCATCCTCGAAAAAGTATCTATGAGTTTTTCTGCATGATTATTATTTACAGTAACGAATTTTGAAATCCTTCATATCGGCGTCTTTTTTAATTTCGTCTGAAATATATAGCATGGTTAAGCAAAGCAAAAATATTTCTTTTGGCTCGATGGTTTCTCCCTTCTGCAAAGCTACACAAGACAACCTTGAGCTTTTTCCATCGTCGAGACCATGTCCTTAACTTACTATTGGATGGCGTCCAAAACTTCAACATGGATTATTATATGTTTTGGTATGCGGTTTGTCAATAATGAGCCTTACTGTTTTGGCCACGATCTAGCCTTCTACCTTCCGGACTAAAATATCGCTACCAGGGTTAGGGGCTCTGTTCTTCCCTTCACTTTTTCAGATTGACGATCGTAGCCCGGCTGGCCGAATGCTTTAATGTGATTGTTGATCTGTTGCTCAGTCACCCATACGGGCTCATTTTTGCTGTCTGTAATCATGTGATCGATCTCCAGTCAAATTTGACCCGAATCGGGTGCTTTCTCTATACCAAGTTTCTTCTTCCGCATAAATCCGGTTTTAATTTCTAACAAGATCATCTCAGAGTTGGGCTCTGGGCCTATGCAGCTTTGGTTTTGGTGTGCCCAAATTTCTCCAATGTTGTCAGTCTGGGAATTTAGGGAAACTCCATCCCGGGTAAGGCTCCCCAATCCTCAAGGGTTTGCCATTTTTCTCATACGCCTCTAACCATCCGTCCGCCGCGCCTTCCCTTCGGATCGTTTTCTCAAAGAGCCATGCGGAGACAATGAAGAGAAGCGACGTTGCAACGCCGAGCCATATAAATTGACCTTCACCGGTTTTCTGAGACACATAAAGTCCAACACCAAAGGGAAATAGCAAAGGCACAGAAATAACCGCCAGAGCCAACCAAAATCGACTGTTGGTATGTGTCACGTATTCATCTTTCATTTCGCAATACTCCTTTTTCCCATTAAGTAAATTCGATGTAGCACTGGCCTTTTGCCATATTGTTCGCCACATTCACCAAGCTGATGTAAACGCCTTCTGCCGACTCTGGTGGTGCCAGCCATTGGGCTTGAGAATCCTCCGAAACCAGCTCCCAGAGATCCCTACCAACAAAAGTGTCGGCTTCGTACCCGAGGGCATGAATTGATTCAGCTACAACCCGAGCAGCTTGAGCTTCCTCTGGATGAACATCACGCGCATCGCGATTTGAGACGGCATAATCGATCAGTCGCGACATTTCAGCGGAAAGGGAGTCAGCGCCTGCATAAGCCGATTCGCGGCCATCAATAACACTCAATGCGACTTCCCGTAATTTTGGATTAATAAGCCGAATTCCCATCACTTGAATTTGCCAGAAGGCCAGTCAAAAAGGTCAGGATTGGATTGCTCTTCACAGTCCCATCCGAACTGCCATTCTGAATAACGCCAATCGTCTTCCTGGTACGGATTGTCATCCGGTGTTTTTCTGTCCCGGAAGGCCTGATGACCTTCATCGGCAGGTAGATCTTCGTTTGGGCTTTCATCAGTGGCTGTCATCACGAATTCCAATGTAATTTATTGTGGCTCAAGCTCAAAGACCCACGAATAGTCCTTCGAGAACAATGTGGCCACCGTTGCACCAAATTGCTCAAGTCCAGGTGTCTTCGCGGCAGCTTCCGCGAAATCGGATACTGTTGCCTCTGCGCCCAATCTCGCGACAAGAGTCTCTGCGTTTTGAGCCTGATCTGGCGTCAGTTCGTCATTCGTTGCAACCCGAAATAAACGGACTATCGAAGCTGGTGTGCCAATATTCATGAGATCAGGTGTATTTGATACCATGTGATTCAAATCCCGATTTCAGATTAATGATGGTGTAGGTAGTGCTTAACGCATTCCAATGAACTTCATGAACGCTGCCAGAGGTTGCGATCCGCTGCACCAGTGCAAAATTCGCACTCTTCGTTTTCCACGTATCCAGTGGTTTTCTCATAGCGGGCCTTCACCGCATCGGATATTGCGCTATTCAGTACGATTTCTACGCCTACCATGTAAGCATCTGGGTATTGTTCGTTGTATTCAGTAACCGCCAGCTCAAGCTCTTCAGCCGTTTTGGGAACGGGTTTTACACCCTGCTTGCCAATGTTTCTGTCGGTAAGAACGAACAGATTGCTGCCGCCGCTGCTGTTATTTTGCCAAAGAACTTTCAAGTCGCTCCTGATACTCCAAGCAGAATACATGGCTGCGTCTTTCGCCACTCGTTGAACTTTTGTGAAGTAGGGATAGCTAATTTCAATACTCATACTCGGATTCCATTGTTAATCAATAATGTTTTGCCAAATAAAGAAACTCTGATACTGCGCTTTATCTTGATTCTACGGTGCCAAATTACCATATTGCAGAATAAAGATTGTTCTAAAGTGACAGGTCCGCGCCAAACAGACCTTCATGGGAATCCTTAGGCTGGCACACTACCAGCCACACTTAAGGTAAACGTCTTGACCTCCGTGCTGGGCTTTCTGGACTCTTTCGTTCAGGATGTCTACTGATAGTCCGAGGGGCTCACCTCTCGGGCCACTTCCATCCCCGAAAACGCCATATCTCGCACAATAGCTATATTTTCTTCCGCGAAATTCTGAGCCTCCTCGTTGGCCTCATCGGGGCTTTCGGCCGCCACGACGATAACAAACGATTTCACTGCCGTATTGGGATCATTCTCCAGGTCGAACAAGCCAATCTCGCACTCCCAAAGCTTGAGCTCATCGGCGTTTTCCAGGTCCTCCAGCGCTTTCTCAAAGTTCATCGGCGTATCTGAATCAGGATTTTTCAGTTCCGCCTTGATTTCCTCAAAAGCCGTTTCCGCCCTGGCGAATAATTCGAATATCTCGGGCAGCTCCAGGTCCATGGATTCCGCCACTTCCTGAAGGCTAACATTGTCATGATCAGAGGCCATGCTGAATTCTGCAACCAGTCGGGCGAACTGTAGGGAATCATCATTCCATTTGTCCTGACGCGACGTCTGCGGCTTTGCTGAGGATTCACTCTCGCGAATCTTCTGCCGCTGCTGGCGGCCATTGTCGACAATGCTTTGAAGCTTGCGGGCAAGAGTGGTTGTCTGATTGGAAAACAGGTAAGAAATATCAAAGCTGTCAAGACCCTTCGCAGGGATTGTTGTCTCTTGAAGCGCCTTCCACTGCTGGCGGCCATTGGGCATGCCCAGGGTTCCGAGAACCACCTCTTCCAAGCGGCTGATCGATTTGGGCGCAAACGAGAAGTGCTCTTTCAGCTCATTGCGAAGACGGACTGTCAGGATGCTGAGTTCAGCGTCTGAGGCGGGGTTGTAAAAAATACGTGCAGAGGTACCTTGATTCATCATGCTCTCCTGGGTTCGCAGCCTGGATGTGACAGGGTTCTGCATCGATGGCCGCGTTCGCAGCAAAGCATCCAATGTCAGAAATGTGTTGCGTTCGATCTTCCAGCTCGCACCATGCGATCCCGTCTGCCAAGGCGATCAAAGCCCCAGACGATCCTGCCCCTACCAGGGAGACAGGCTCAATCTGTTATGGCACTTATTATACACTATGAAATGAAATCCGTCAATTAAATAGTCAAGACATACATGATGGGTCTTCAAAAAAGCGTCTTCTCGTAGTCCGAAAGCGCCAGCTTCTTTTGGTACTTGTCGAAACCGCCCAGTTCGTTATCCAGATCATCCTGGATCTCCCTGAGAATGGTCTTAAGCTCTCCAATCGTCAGGCTCGCTTCTTCAAACTCCGTCTTCATCCGATTCCTGGATATGGCGCTTCGATTTATGATCTTCATTTTTTTTCGAAATGACGTATGTTTCGACAAAACATCCGACACTAAAGTCTTATCCGCCAGCTCTTTGCCGTTAATAGAGGGAAACTCAGTATTAATGAAAAATAAAGCCGTACCAATCGACTCATGAGATTTATAATGACTTTTTTCCTCCTGATCAACAGCCCCTTCGTAAGCCATTATGGCAAGCAAGGTCAGAACACAAATAATACCTAGAAAGGGAAGAATAAATTCCCGCAAAATTTCTGATTTAATTAAACACATTTTTTGAGCCTTTGATTAAACTTTTCGGTTTAGCCTTCATCACCTCTGGATGGAGTTTGTTCGTGTGATTTTTCTTTTTGGCAACTTTTTTCTTTACCGCCTTTTCTATTTCCAAATCCAAATAATCGCCCGGTAAAGTACCTCAGAATGTCACGCGCAACTAGCGCAATAAAAACGCCCAAAGCAATTGTCATTAAAGCATTAATGTTGACTTCCATGAATTTCTCCTTTCGTGTATTTGATGTCAAAAGAACCTAGTGTTAAACGGAGACCTAACCCCAATCAGTGTCAATCACGCACACTCGCAATGAAAGGAATCGCTGAAAAAACCAAGCCTACAAGTCCCATGCCTGCATAGCCCCACCACAACTCACCCTCTTCAAGATTTCCAGACAGACCTTTGGCAATTCCGAACATACTCAATAGCCACAGCGAAATTCCTAGAGTTCTCAAAAGCCAGGTTGATAAAAGAAAATTAAGCGCAGCTTTTAATATCATGATTCTGTTCTCATAAATTTTCCTGAACATGCACATTCTTTTCAAGGATAGCGACGGCATTATTCATGCAGCCATCGAAAACCTCAACAAAGTTTCCACCGCTATCTTGTGCTGCTTTGCCATAGCCCGCACAAGTCGCGCTGATACGATCCGCAAACTGCTTATCTGTCAGAGACTGACGTTCAACGGGATGACGTTCTCCGGTTACTACGCAGCCTTGAATCAGTAAAACTGTTGCAGCAATAAATGCTAGCTTCTTCATGAAATATCCTCTTAGTTACCTGTGACCGAACTAAAACCACCAAGACACCCTGCTCATCAGCGAACCTTCAGCGCGAGATCATCGGAGATATTGAGAAAAGCAGAAGTTTTTTCCATTAGCCATTGTTAAATTAAAATAAATGCTCGCCTTAGGACGAGCAAATTCACTTTAATTATCTTGGTGCTACTTCCCTGACTCAACCAACTGAGCCTTCAGGGCAGACTTAATCGCTTTGGAAAGCATGTGCGCGGCGACGACGCCTTGTCCGTCACTGCCGGACCCACCAGCCACATACACCTCAGGGCCTTTGAACTTACCGGCGGCCTCGTTGATTTTCTCCTGGATCATCAGGTCAGCCGCACGATCCGCACCAATGACCTTGCTCATATCCTTAAGGGCCAATGCTTGCTGCGAAATGTGATAACGAGCCGCGTTAGCCAATGTTTTTTCACGGTACTCGTTCGCATCCGCCATTTTGATTATTTGGGCGGCCTTCTCATCCGCTGACTTATTGGCAACAATAGCCAGGGCTAATTCCGTCTGATTATCCGCCTGGTCTTGCATGTTGCGAACACTGATCGCCTGCTTGACCGATGCTTCCTTCTTTTCAAGAGCTTCCCTAAGAGCATCCGAAGCGCTGGCAATCTTTGCAGAAATCAAGACAATCGGCGGGATATCAAGATTCGTGATTTCCACTGTCTTGGTCCGGAAACCGGTTTTTTGAGTTCGATCACGCAATGCTTCAGACAGTTTGTTTCCAAGCTCTTCCTTTTTATTCTTCAGATCAATGGCGTTGTACTGTAGCACCAGGTTCGTCAGAATGTTTTTCGTGTAGGGCTCAATAATGCTGTCGTCGAGCTTGTTGATATCTTTCATGGTTCCAACGAACCGAGGGGCCTGGATGGGCTCAATCTGACCAAGGACCCGAACGTCAATATAGACGGTATGATTGTCCAGGGTTTTTGCCGCAAAGGCTGCGCCGTGCTTTTGCTTTGGAATATCTTTTTCGTCAGCAATGGTTTTAAGCTTGTCATTATCAGGGTCGATGGCAAGTTCCATGGTCTTAGCCGTATAGCCGCCGCCATAAATAAACGTTTGCAGCATAATAGGCACCCGGTGAGCCTTTTCAGTATAAGGGTGAACTGAGTACATTCCGGATGGGAACGCCTTATTAACGATTCCGCGGTATTCCGTAGACTCCACCAGGGGGACGGACAGAATCTCATCGTCGGAAGTTTCCTTAAAGGCAGCCGCTTTACCAAACTTCGACTCAATAACCATCACTTCCGTGGAATCAACATTTTCCATCTTGACGAACTCAAAATCCCACTGAAACTGGTTCAGCCGATAATTACCCGTGGTGACCTTGAACTGCTGAATGCCACGTACGCCACCGTTCGCCATAAAGTAGTCGACATTCTCCAGCATGAGCTGGTGGTCTTGGCTGCTCGTCCATCGAGGCGCCACAATCTTTGGGTTAATCGCACCATCCCTTGCCTTAATGGTCGCAAATTGACCGCTCGGGATAACAACATCCGGGACGATCTTAATATCCATTAGAAATGGATAGCGAATGTCATAACCAATACCAGGAGTAAGAAGCTGTGATTGCTCCCCCCGCTGACCGGCTCTGGCAATCAACTGGCCACCCTCAAGAGAAGCGCCCAACCGCTGAGTCACATGGCCAGAAGTTTTTGCGGGAACATAATAGAGCCCCATTTGAAAAACAGTAATGACGAGGCCGGCAACACCGACCATTATTAGATTTTTTTGGGGAGCCTTAAAATAGAACATGGCCGCGATAGCAGCCACTGTCAAAATTAGTAAAATCGATGTCGTCATTAATTCTCTTCCTTTTTGGTTGTCGTATACTGAGACCTGGCGCTTGCCAGTTAACTGTGGATGATTAGCAATGGCAGCAATAATACAAGATATTAATAGTTTTGCAATATAAATATTGTTTTTAAGAATAAATCCCTGACGTTGGTGCGCGTTGCGCAAATCCAGGGACCTGCCACTCCCTAAACTTTATTCTTTATTTGACATTATTTTGTACTGTAGTATAATACACTCACGCTAAGGCAGATTAACGGGGCTGGATTGAGAGGGGTGCGTACTGCGCAGCGCCAGGGCCAACCCTGGGCGAATGGAAAGTTCAGTACAGAATACCAGAAGTTAAATTAATCATCGGATAGTCGTTAAATTGGTTTACTTTATTTAAAATGCTGGTATACTATGTCCACAGTCTAGGGATACGGGTAACAAGATATGCAAAGCACCTTTTTCGACAACGAATACACATCGCCACTGCTTCTGGCCGAGTCGATTTCTAAGCAGCCTCGTTACTATCAGGCCAACGCCACTCACTCCGTGGCTACTGCCCTTCTGGAAGGCCACACCCGTATCTGTGTGAAGTCGCCCACTGGTACCGGAAAAACACTGATTTCCAAGCTGGTCGCCCTGAGCAAGTCGGTACGCAATGCCGCCCAGCTTCCACAGGCAGTTATTGATGGCACCGAAAAATTGCGAGTTCTTTATATTTCAAACAAGCACCGCCTGAATCGTCAGGCAGTCGAGGAATACGCCGAGAACGACAGCCTTGAGATTATCCCTCAATCCGCTTTCTCAGGCATCCCACAGGACGTTATCGAGGCAGGCTGGCATTTCACCTTTGTGGATGAATGTCACCACGAAGCCATGATGAGCATTCAGTACCTTTTGGATGACCTGAAAGATCGGCCCTTGATTGGTTTCACCGCCGAGGACAAGCGGGGTGATGGCCTTGTCATCAAGTTTTCAAAAATGATCGTTGCCATTTCCGAGCGCGAAGCGGCAGAACGCGGATTCAATGAAAAGGCCGGCATTAACTCTATCGTTGATTTCAGCGGAACGGACAAAACCCCACTGGCGCGGAAGTTGATGGAGAAATACGCCAGCTATGCGGGAAACGGTATCCTTTTCTTCCGCACTGAAAAGGAAGTTTTGGCCATTACAGCCACACTAAAGCGTATGGGCTTTAAAGCCGCCTCCCTGACCGGCAAAGACAGTGAAGCGGAAATGGACAGGCAGCTAAACAGACTTTCAAGTGGAGAGATTCAATTCATCGTAAACTGCCAGCGTATAGGGGAAGGCATCGACGCGGCCAATATTACCGATGTTTTTTTGTTTCGCACTTTTAATTCGTTTGCCGAGAAAAAGCAGTTTATTGGCCGCGCCATACGCCCCGACAGCCCTTGCGCCGTATGGGAAGTGATAAACCCACTGATGGACAGCGTACAGGCTAAGGACTGTGTGGGCCTGTCCAAGTACGAGCGTCTTCTTTACCTTGATGATAACGAGGAATGGGTAGAAGAAATGGTCAGCGGCGACGACCCTACTTGGGGCCAAATGTCGCAGCTTCGTGTTCACCCTGGCACCGACCAGCAAGCCGCTTAATTAATTCTATAAAATGTGCCACCTAGTCAGCTTTTTGGTTGACTTTGTGGCGCAAATCTATATAATACTTCTTATAGAATGAATTAAGGGAAGGGAAAGCACATGATTAACTTTGATGCCGACAAATTGCGCTCCGTCTATGTTTACATCGTAAAAATTACCACCGGCTATGTTTACGTTACGTCTCACCGCAACGGCCACCCCTACACTCCAAAAGGCCTGAGTCAGAGCGAGTACAACGACCAGATCGTTACCCGCATCCCAATCAGCCAAACCGTGTATACCCTGTACCGTCGTTACAGCCTTAGCACAGAGTTCTCACGCCCTCGTCTGGCGGCCCTGAACTTCTATGGCGATACCATCGTGTCCATAGAATCGCAGCAGTTCTCACGCCGCCTTGGTGGCTTCCAGAACGCCGATGCTTGGAAAAGCTACTTCGCCAAGGCCATTGGCGACCTGCGCGAAAAAACTGAAAACGTCGAAGCCTTCATTGATGGTGTGGATATTTTTTGGCCGACACCGGAAGACGGAATATCCACACTGGATAAAGACGGCTGTTTTAACCTGATCGCTTGCCAAGCTGTGAATGTTGGCAACCTTGGCCGACCGCTGACCTCAAAAGTTACCGAAAAACTTGAGAACAAGATCAGTTCTTCCGAAGAAGAAGACGACATAAGCTCGCTTGCCCGCATGATGGATAATCTCTACCACCTGCGGAATCGTAAAGGCATACTGCTTCAATATCGCCCTGAGTGCGGCCTGGAAGGCCACACAGGAGACTATACAACCGTCTACTCGTCTGTATTGGCCGATATACCGGCATTGGGCAGATCGAGCGCGTCAATGGGCCAATCAAAAGAGGAAGCGAAAGGTAAAAAAATGATTCGCGCCCTTTACGAAATGTGCCACGACACCGCCCCATCACAAGCTAATCTCAACTTTCTGATCACCAGCGCAAAGACCGTTGGCAAACTTTACGGAATGGAACACGCCGGATTTTTGAATGTTCCCCGCGTGATGAAGGCGACCGGACAAATGTGTCTTGTCCAAATCGCAGACTCAAAACGCGGAATGACACCCATTGGCATATCGGCACAAGAAGCCCTTGGATGGTTGTTTAGCTTCATCCACATGGAAGACAACCTCAGCAATCTGCGCCATTTAACCAAGTGCATGAAAAGCTGCCTTCAAAACGGCTTAATGCCGCAGTCTGAGGAGTCTTTGATTCTTGAGTCGGCACGAGGCACGAACATTCCACTGGCCTCATTTGACGAGTTCAAACAGCGCCCAAATTTACTGGACGAGCCAGGCCTGTTCGAGAACAGATTATGGGGCGCTACCACTAATTGACCAGATGGCAAATAGACGAAATTAAGGCCTTTTTTCTGCTTTAATTTCGTTTATGGTATTTACTTTTGTCACCATTCTGGTATACTAATTGAACTGAATCGGGGAAGGGGAATAAAATGAATGATTTGATTGTTATCCGCAATGCAAAAGTAAGCGTAAAGCTCAGCCACAGCAACATGGAGCCGACTTTGGCTCTGGTTATTGATGGTGGAAGCCAGGGTTTATTCGAGCACACATTCCCGATAGATTCCGCTGAGTCCAAAGGGGTTTTTGATGCTGATCTGGCGACTCTGACTCGTCACTACGATGGCGGAACCTACGCCTTTAAACAAGGCACTTTGGTTCAATACAAGCCGTCAAGCTATCGTGGTTTCATTCAGTCCAACGATGCTATTTCACATCTGGCTGATTCAATCGGTATGCGTATGACCACCAACGGCGGCAAATACCGCAATGGCGTTGCTGGCCTTTACGACTCGGTACGCACCCGTAACACTAATGGCGCTATGTTTGGTGGTGAAGGTGATCCGTTCGGATTCGACGTGAAAGAGCTTGGCCTTGGTGGCGAGTTCGACGCTTCTTTGGTTGCCAAGTGGTCTGTTTTCAGCCCGAACATTGAAATCACCATGAACGTTAAACGTCTGGTTTGCGCAAACGGCATGGTCGCCGACAGCCCTTTCGTAACCCGATCTGTTCCGGTTATCAGTAATTGGGAAGAAAACATGGGCGTTGTTCGTGCGCAGCTTGAACCGCACATGTCCGGTATCATGCAACAGCGTTTCCGTGAAATGGCAAACACTCGTGCTTCGGTTGCCTCACTGGCTCGTGCCACTGGCATCCTGAATAAACGTTCTTCGTCCAAAAACCTGGACGATGCCGACCGCCAGCGTCTGTTAGGCATGGCCGGTTTGGTTGATGTTAAGAAAAATCTCGGCCACTACTACGCTGGACGTGCGCTTAGCGATCAGAAGGTTGCAGCCGCACTGGCCGGACACCTGACCGCGTTCGACCTGTATAACGTAATGACTGAGGCCTCAAGTCACTACGGTCGTGATGGTGAAACCGACAAAGAAGCGACCATGCTGGCGAACCGCATCATGTTCGATGAATTGTCTACTCGCCCCACTGACACCGGCACTCTTAAACCGAGTTCCGATTCTGATCACCGCCGCGCCTTCTTCGGCAAATAATCGGATTTGGAGGGGTGTCAGCCCTTCCTAATAAATGCACTGTGGTCTATTATTTGGTTGACACAATTGCATTTTATGACTATAATTAATTGGTAACTCGGGAGAGCACGATGAAAAAACTTACAACTGTACACGAGCTTAACAGCGCACTGACCAAAGGCCTTGTGTCTGCGTCAGAACCAGATGGCACTTATCGCTATCTGACCACCCGCAGCGATGTGCTGACCGAAGCGAGCCGCAGCTTTATTTCAAATAGCCCAGGTTTTGACCCCAGCGTGGAAACCATTGTTTACAATCTCCTTGCGGGCAAGGCCGAAACCATCCAGCTCGCCCTGTACAACGGCGTAATGATGAGCCTGGAAGTGACGAGCAAACAGGCTGAGGAAGAACCTGACGATTTCGGTGCCTTTATTGAAGACCTTGATACGCCTGTCTATGTCGCTGGAACCATGCAGGAAGCTGAGGTTATCAGTAAGGTAGGCGGCCTTTACCCCTTCCTAGTCCGTATAAGCAAACCTGACGGTGATGTTCTGATTAATCAGGTCGATGCCAAAGGCATTTCCCGAGATGGCAAAAAAATCGTTCGAGCGACTCCGCATCGCGAACCAGGTGACCTGATTGTGGACGTTGTCGGTGTACTGATGCTAACCAAAGAAAAAGGCCCTTTGTTTATGAGCGCGGCCCTCAGCGCCGGACTCATTCGCGGAGAAAACGCACCGGAAATCAGCATGACCGATGGCTCAGTTGCCATGAGCGCCATACAGCGAGTTCACCGAGATCACGGCGTACTTGGCTACGACTTAGGACAAGAGGGGAGCGAATAATGACCGTATCTGTAGTATTCGAGCGCGATATCGAGTCACGCCAAGTAAGTGCCACCCTCCTGAATGATGGCGTTCCAGAATCGGACGTTCGGGTTAAGTGGGCGCGACTGACACTGCGCTACACTCGCCAAATTGCCGAAGCCACAACCCTGGAGTTCAACCCCTTTATTAAAGATGGCGGCGCACGTATCGACTTCATTAATGATGATGACGATCAAGAATATGACGATGACGATGACGATGACGACTGGATGGTCGGCATCCCGTTCGCCAGCGCCGACATAAGCAATATTGGATCGGACGGGTATCAGATCGGTTTCGGTCTTGAATCCTACGATGCGAGAGATCGCATTGGAGGTCTGACGACCCCCTCTGTGGTACTGGCCAGCACGATCTATCAGCAGCTTCTGAAAGCAAGGGCCAACGCAGCCTAAACTCCCTCAGTATCAAAGCCCGCCAAGTGCGGGCTTTTTTTCGACCTAAAAGAAACGATCATTATTTGACATATTATTATTGATGGTATATAATTACCTCACGAAATGGGTAAAGGTATCCCACGGCCAGCGTTGAAGCGCGGGGCCAGCTCGACGGAGGAAATTGAGCCAACGATCGACTGAGCCAGGTCGCCCTATTTATTGCAAAAAATTAGCGTTATTTTCTGATCGGATACGCCAACAACAGCTTTCAACAGGCGGTTTTTGACTGTAACAGGTACGGTGAGCCTGGCGGTATGGGTGTCGAGTTTACGGCGTTTGTGATTCCTGAGCCTTGCCCGACGTTTGTAAGGGCAACAGAAGCCGAATTTGCAGAAAAATGCGAGAAGCCAAGTCATCAAACAACGCCAATCTAAAAGGACATTACGACCATGGCCAATATCGATAAAGAAGTTGAAATCAAAACAACCCAGAGACTGGATCTGATCGGGCCCTTTTTGGATAACGATGTTGACGATGATCTGGGTGGTGGCTCGATTGACTATGCTGATATTCATTTTACCGGTCAGCGGCTTGTCAGCGAGCCGTGGTTCAAGGGAATCATCGAAGAGGTCCGAGTTAGCCGGAGTCAGGCAGAACAGCAAGCCAGCAGCTCATCCGATGGATGCGACTTTGACACAGGAACTCCAGCGCTGGACGACCTTTTACAGGAAGTTTACTGGCTTGGGCAAGGCAAACAAGGGGGTCAAGACGCGGGGATTAGCTTCATGAATTGCCTTTGCAAAGTGAAAGCCCTGATTGAAAAATAACCATTAGCAAATAACTCTGAGCCACGCAAAAATAACCGTAAAGATCCTGGTTGGCCAGCCTAATCCCGCCTTACACGGACGTTAAAGATGGGCTACGTTACACGGAGGTCGTTACGACCTACCCTGGGATGCTTCCTCAGTCCCGGGTTTTAAAAGATCGTCTCGCCACACTAGCGACATGCCTTAAGGCCTCTATAAAGGGCCAATCAGGCCAGCATGGCCAGCCATCAGAACCAATCCATCCGGTCCGGACAAAGCGCTCTACAGATTGCCAGGGGCCACCCCTGGTGCCTGGGCAATAACCCAGCTCTAACCACTGACTGTATGCTGTCGGTCTTTGTGGTTACTCGCGAGCCAGGAACCTTGGCAAAGGTTTATAAAAAAGAAAAAGTAAGCGAATTCCTCAGGCAATCAATAAAACGATTGACCATAGTTAATTAACACCCTATAATAAGCTCCTAATCTGGAATCAGGACTGAGAAATGACCGTTATTATCTGTGACCGATTTAACCGTGAATTGAAACAAGTATCCGTTCCAGTCATGCGAACCAACGAAGGTCGGGCAGACCTGGTGGAAATAAAGCGCCACCTCCGGTCCAAAGGCCATAGGGTCAGTAAAATACGCGCCATAGGCTAAACAGAAAATACAGTAGCGTAAGGCCGCCAACCAAGAAGCCAGCCCCTGGCCACTGCGCAAAGCGCACCAGATCTAGAATCACATCCTATATTTGCATCTCGCTTTATTTCATAGGTCAATTTAAAGATTGACAAAAAAGCATTTCAAGTGTATTATTAATTCTAATGAAAGAAATTGAATTCAAGGAGATGGATATGCCTGTCTGCATCAGCATGACAAACGATTTAACAGAAACAGTAAAGTTCCTGGTTTTAGGTACTGACTCGCAAGATCTTGCTGCAACCATGGCTCGTGAAGCCAGGTCACAAGGTAAAGGGGGCTTTCAAGCCGATGTCGTTGAAGACACCCAGAACTATCGTGATTGCTCCTACATCGCAGATTGTGACAATGACCTTGAAGCTATTAGCCGGCCTGTTTCTAAGAGCCTCCTTTTTCATGACCTTTGCCAGTCAGTATCGCTAGCAACTCATGCGATTGATGACAGTGGCTCGCCGGACAAGATTCGAGTAATCGTTCGAGAGTCTTCTTTGGACGGCACTAGTGATGTACTGGTCTTTCTTGACGAAAAGGGAGTGATGCAACCTTACCTTGTCGACCAAAACGCCATAGCTCTGAATGAAAAAGGATACAGCGTCCGGCTCCTTAAGGTGACTGATGTCGAAAGCCTGAAGACAATAGACAATGGTCCCGTATTAAAAACACTGCTTTTTTACAAAGAGCAAACCATTAACCAACCAATCTATCCAGGCTTCTGCGTGCTTAATGCACCCCGGGTTTCCTGATAGAACTACGCAAAACGGTGACAGAAATGAACGCAGCAGCCAACATCCAGGTTTCAGAAGGATCCAGAATGTACGGGATGACCGTTACCCGGTCCCCCAGCCAAAATCGACTTTCTCGAATAGACGTTTCTCTTGACCCCTCCGTTTCTTTTTCATATTCGGACCAGGTCGACGCCCTGCGAGAAAGCCTCATTGAAGGCCTGAAGCTTTCAATGGTGGAGTCCAATATTAACGGTATCGATCTTGCCAAGATTACAGGCTACTCCCGCCAGTACATCTACAAGATCATTAAAAACCAGAACAGCTCGGTGACGATAGACAAAGTCCTTGAACTGCTCGCAGCTGTTGGATGTAAATCATCTGTCTCTGTCCGTGCACCCAAATAATGATTGCATGAACGCAAAGACAGAGCAGAAAAAAGAACCCCGGAGTCCACCGCGGTCAATAAGCCCTGGCAACACATCGGAATAAGGAGTCCGCAATGAGCGGATACATTGATCACAACTGCCTTTCGTCTGATGACTGGGGCGTGCACCACGAGGAGCATCGGCTGTACGTAAGTCAGTTTATGCCTTCAGAATCTCGTACACTGGTGCAAGGAAAAACCGTGGACGGCGATAGCGCTCATGTTTATATCGATGCGACATCGCCCGTCCCAAAGTTGATTGTCGCCCAGTATAACGATGGCATGCAGCTGCTCGAAAATCATCAAAATGGATTTCTTCTGGCCTCCGCCTTCCCCGCTCTGGCTGAAGTAGTCGATGGGACTCTGGATCCGATCATGTCCGTCTTCTTGATCGATCGTGGACTCCTGGACAAAAGTGTCGCCGGCGGATCTTACCGCAATGAATTACAAAAACCCGTGCTTGAGAATCTTAGCCTCTCCCTTTCCTTCGATAATTAATTAAGATTCTCCCTTCAGGATCCGGCTCCCCGCCGGGTCCTTTTTTCTTTTCATACCATCAATGAAATTATATACTTAATGAACTATCCATTTTTAGTGGCGGTTCAGTTATGCAGAGCTCATCAAATTTGGCTTCAAAAGCCATCCTTCAGTTTACGGATAAACTAAAGCAGCTGACGTCTTACGAACAGATTGGACTGGCGATGGCCTGTAGCTTGACGCCCAATTCTGGTCCAATTCGAAAAAACCTGAGTGGGCTACTGCCTAAGTTCCAACTTGCCGACGCTTTCTTTCGATCCTGGCTTCCGATCATTCTTGTATTAGAGGCTGCACTCATCCTCATCGCGATCATCGCAGGCCCCCTTTCCGGAATTCTCGGAGGCATTGTTGTTGGCGCTGTTGCTGCAACTTCAATAATAATAGTCCTTCTTGTCCCCTCTATTCTCTTTGCCGCAGGCATCATAGTAACCGCCTACCGCACACCGTCGGTATACGAGTCAATCAGAGTTGCGACACGGCATCGAAGTCTTTACCTGGGGCGGCTTCAACACTCGGCCCGTTTATTGTCGGGACTGCCTGGGAACGTGGACCGGGGGCTCGATGGCTTTCGGATACTCGGCGCCATGTCGGACCTTATCAGTATTGCTAGTCTGAATCCTCAGGACCTATCACCTCAGATTTCAGCCATTAAAAATATAGCAATAACACAGGATGAACAGGTTAAGAAAATCCCCTCCTACCTCTCGATCGCCTACGGAGCCATTGCTGAATCTATGTGGGGTGAGGATAGAATTGTTTCCTCTTTACTGTCCCTAAAGCGCCCATTACTTCGCCCTGGAGTATTCCGCTCCGACTCCGGGTCAATCCTATACGAACTCTTCATTCACGCCCATTCGCCAGTCTATGAGATGGTCGCTGTGACGATCACGACTCTTCTGATCAGCGTTCCTATCGCTATTATTATGGCCTCATTGACATTTTTCTTTCTGTTTTTTCTTCTGATTTCTGGTTTTATAAGGACGCGGACAATAGAGCCTGGAACTCATCATTACGCTATTTTGTCCAAGAGCCTGAGCCCCCTGATAAATGCATCAAAAAATATCAGTCATTCTGGAAATCTCTCTGTCGATCTTTCCAGAGCAGCCACCGCCGTCGGGGCCTCACTATCCGGGTCCCAGCCCATACTTAGAAGTGATCTTATCGATCTGGCCGACCTTATTACACAACAGGTTAAGGGAAAAGAAAACGCTCGCTATGTGTCGCAAATGCTTTTCTTCCCCTATTGGTGCAGTCAGGCCATTCCTAGTGATGACGACACCAATGCCCCCATTGACATCGGGAAAAGGCCCGAATCCACGCTTTCAAAAGAGGTGTTCCGATTTCAAGGCGCCCTTTCCGAAAGTCTGTCAGAAATTCTCAACATAAAACCGACACCCAATAACTTGCCTAATCAGCCTTTCGAAAAAGCCTCAGGCGTTAATGTTTTGAGCCCGACAGTAACGAACAAGGACATGGACGACAGCCAAACTGATGTGACTACTGCCAAGAACCCGGGGGAAGACATTGCCCAGGTGGATGACACTCAAGGCACTCCGGACGACACCGATATAAATAAAGAATACGGTGATACCAAAGACCCTTCGGATCCTGATGCCAGCCTTGAGGAACTCGGCATTGACGAGAATGAGGATGAAGAGCCGCCAAAACCACCTGGCGAAGAGGACTATTCAGACGAATGGAACGTCGACGGTGAGTCAGACTCAGAAGAGTACTATGAGGACACCTCTAGTGACGACGACTATGATGACAACACCTATGATGACGATATCGAAAAACTCCTTGGCGAAGAAGACGATGAGGAAAATGAAAGATGATGATCAGTGCAAAATAAGCTGATCAAGCATCGGCGCACCCTCCGGGTTTGCATCGTCCCAAAGAATCAGGTCATAAATTCCAACCCACTCCCTCTTGCTGGTCTCTGATATCTGAACCTCTTCGAGCTGTTTCCAGGTTTTATACAGATGCCCGGAAGGGCTCCGATAAACAACCGCCAAGACTTCACCGTCCTCCCGGGTCAGTGGCCACTGTACCCCCACTATAACTCCCCAAGGCTGATAAGAGACCTCGTCACCCGTCACTGGGTGCACTTCTTTTTCTTCTGATTTGCTTTCAAAAATCCAGTAATTTTTTATCAAAAAGACACCCCATAAGTTAACCGGGATCTTAGTGCCTCCCATCAACTCCGACAACTCTATAGCGAAAAAATACATAAACTTGTTGTCATAAAACTGCACTTACACTATATTGAGGTTGAATAAAATGTCTACATTATAAAGCTTTACGCCATAGCGTAACAATCTCAACGGGGTCTTGAAAATGACTGAGATCATGATAGGAGATCCCACCATAGAGCTTGGAGGGAATAGATACCTCACTCATTATATCTACGAGGTACTCTCTGATAGCGAGTTTGTAGGACACCTTTTCCTTACCCGCTACAATTACCTTAAGGCTTCTGCCGATCGGATTGCTTACCGGTGGATCTGTCAAAAAGACAGCTATATTGATCACAATAAAGACTTTATTCTTGATCCTTCAGCCTCAACTGCTCAGCTCCCCATATCGATCATTGAATCAATTCCTTGTGATACCGGAATTCTGGCGATCCTTGATGAGGTGACTTTTAGCCCCCGGTTCAAAGGTAAGAGTATTGAAACCACAGCCATCAGACAGCTGGCGGAGCTTTGGGAATCTAAATCTGACGCCATCATCGTGCCAGATTTTGCCCCTATGGCTCGTCATATTGAAGGTGTATCCTGCGACGCTGAAAAGTTTTGGCGTAAATCAGGCTTTCACCCGGGCCCAATGGTGACCATGATCCATGAATCAGGAATAAAATAATTGAAGGTATTCATTGAAATGACGGAGAAGCATAAATCTCAAGATCCACTAACACTACTGTCGGATCTTTCCAGTAAAGATGTTTTTTATCGGATTAAGTCAATCTCCTCTTTTCGGTCCAGATCCTCTTCAGGATACATTTTTAAGATACTTTTTTTTGTTGACGAAAGCGGAATGCCTGAGTTACTTAAGCTAAGATTTGAAAGTGTTCATCACTGTATTCTGGGCATCTCCCTGGTTATTGACTCTCACCTTCGAAACAATCCACGTGATTTACTCATCGTAGATGCATGGAAATTTGAACTCTCTGAATTTCAAAATAATCCACCCAAGGGACTCTCTATCTATCGAAATGACTAACGAGAAAATCCGGCACATGACCGGACTTTCTCTTAGCTTAGCCTTTAAAAAGAAATACTAGAAGGCTAATTCGCCCATTCTCATTTTGTTGCAGTCATCCGAAATCCCCATCATCTTGCGAATATCACTGATACCCTCTCGGTAAAGTACATTCACGCGCTGCCTGGAGACTCCCATATATTCAGCCACATCGGCGAAGCTATCGCACTCTACGCCCATGAGGCCGTGGTAGAAGGAGACGGCTATCTGCCTTTGCTTGGGAAGCTTGCTTACAATCTCCTTGAGCTTTGTAAACTGATCATCATTGATGATTTTTTCTTCGAGATTATCATCACCACACAGGGTGTCCTGGAAGTAAAGATCACCTTCAGATCCCGATACAGGCGCATTTAAGCTGATTTCTGCCGCCCTTATCGCCATTATCTTGCCGACTTTACCTCGGTCGATTCCCAGTGATTCTGCAATCTTCCCAGGAATTTCCTGCTCAGAATAACCTTCCTGAGCGTACTTTGAGGACATTTTTCCAAGCTTTCTTGATAGCTTACGTGTTCTCTCAGGAACATTGACGATATTGGCATGGCTGGAAATCTCAGACTCAATAAAGCTTGAGATCCATCGCGATGCGTACGTCGAGAACTTAAAACCCATGGATGGGTCGAATTTTTCAACGGCACGAATCAGCCCTTTTGACCCCTCCTGGAATATGTCGTCGTACATCATGCTTGTCTTAATGTATTTTCGCGACACGGCCCCTACAAGCCCTAAATTCTGCTCAATAATCCTATTCTTAGCATGAGGGCAACCATCCTTCATTTCTGAGAACAACTGATCATTTGTCTTGGCAGTTTTGGTTAATTTAATCATCAACGATGACTTGTCTAATGCGCCCACAGCAAAACTGCTTTCCTTGGTGCAAATATTTGACATTTTACTCTCCAGTTCCGTTGCAATCCTCAATCCACAACTAAACTATAGTAAGATATTTAATATTTGTCAACATATTTTCTGTTTAGTATTGTTATTATTTTTTTCTATATTTGTCTTTTACTGCCTTAATGTTAGATATTCTTGTTATAAAATTATCTTCAACCCAGTATGCTTTCCCGGTTTCTTCGTATAGCCATAAAACCTGTCCAGCTCTACTGTCGCCTGGATCAACCTTTGATTTGTAATTTGGCCGCCCCTCCAAAACCATTAGATCTTTCGAGCTGGACCCCACAACTAACACTTTTGAAGGATTCCATGAGGCTTTTAATATGTCCATTGGATAAGCCGGAAGCCTCCAGAGAGCGCCGTCATCGGCCTCTATGACTAATATAGATGAGGACAGCACTTCCCCCTGAATAATAAATGGCTGCTGAATAATCCCAGCAACACTGACAGATGTTGGCCCCAAAATACTCCAGCTGACATGACGTCCTGACAAGTCATCCTCTGAGCGTGCCATCCACCCCTGGTCGAACCTTTCATAGGGTCTTGGCAGCAGATATACGTTATTGCCAACCAATTCCTGAAGATTATCCCAGTTCTCTTCAAACCTAGCGCCAATGTTATTTCCGTTTTTCAAAAGATACTCCGGACCGTCATCGTACGCCTGGATTCCTTTCACTTCCCTATTTTGAGCCAGGTGCTGACCCTCAGGGATTCTAAGAAAAACAGTCTCACAGTTATCCATGTGTGCAGGATAGTACCTTATTGACAAGGACTTGCCTTCAAAAATCTCTTTTTTGAGAACAAAACGGTCGACCTGGATAACACCATTGCGGCCACCATAAACAGCATGATCTATAGGAGTAAGCCAATTAGTATCCTCTACCCAAAGCATTGCATCGCTGATGTCGGATCCTGGTCGGTACCCGGACCAGTTCTGGGACGCTGACGGCTCCATCATCAGAAATGACATCCCCTCAACTTTTTCGGTGTCACAAAATTGAGCATATGCTTGATTTGATAAAATAATCCCTGCAATGCCAATGGCAGTAATTGCCTTCATTAAATATCTCCTTTTCTATAATTCTATACGTTTACATAAAAAATAAGAAGTAGATTGGCCGCGACGTCGTCGCGAACGATCCAGGGGCTTCTTCCTTCCTAAAGAATGGGTCGTAAATTTGGATTTATTTTAGACAAAAAAATACCCGAAGTTATCGGGTATGGTTTAGCTTTTTTTATAAACCTTTGGCGAGAAAACCAGTGAGTCTTCAGCTCAGTGGATGAATCGCTGCCTTTGACTTTATCCTTGCTCTTCAATATATTTTCTCACTGTTTCGATAGAGGCATTGCCAATAGAGCAGCAAAAGTAACCATCACTCCAAAATGTATTCTCGTTCCAAAAATGCTTTTTTAGTTCGGGGTGGTGTTTCCATAACCTGAAGGTCGATTCCTGCTTCAGCCTCCGAACTATCTGCAATGGCGATAATTTAGGATCGCTCTCAATCATTAAATGCAAGTGATCCTTATCAACCTCTAATTCCGAAATAAAAAAATCCGAATGATCTGCTATCTCCAAAACAAGGTTTTTAATGGTATCGCCGTATAAGCCTAGCAACTTTTTGCGGTATTTCACGACCAAAATGATGTGATAAGTTATTGAAAATTTGGAGTGATTCTTTGTTTCATGGTCACTCAAGAATAAATCAAGCCTTTTTGATGGTACACAACCTCTATTTGTTTCATGGATTTAACAAAAGATTTAAGTCCATCCGTAAACTTCAAATAGGCACCCTTGTTCTGCACGCCTTGTGCTGTATAAGTATTTCCCATCCATGTGATTATATCTTTGGGTTGTATCGCGTATCTTTGTCGCCGAATAGCTGGCGCAAAACCATTACGATTTTTTTGCAAGGACCGATTATTTTTTCTCTTAAAGGATAACGAACGAACACCTGTTCGTAACTGGCTTGTCCCGGCAGCAATAACAAAAGCATCGTTACTGTGTGTCTTTTTAATTCCATGATGATAACGGTTAGCTTTAGTAACATAACCAAACGTCTCAATCGCATCAGGAAAAAGCGCCAATAATCTTGAGCGAATAACATTCATTGTCGTGGCAGATTTCAGGCTCTTGTGTTTGCTGACTGTCAGTGACCACTTACCGTCATGTAACGATGCATGGTGTTTTTCACACAGTGTTTTAAGATTGCCTGGGGCATCCGATCCACCATTAGACCTGAACACCACATGATGTACGTGCAGTTTGTCGCAGCAGCCTGTCTTTCCACTCTGGCACTTGTAGTTATCACGGGCTAGCACATAGGCTTTAGTATTCTCAAAACCATACTGAACACCTTGTTGATACTGCTCATTTGTAATATCGGGGTTGTTCATTTTTGCCATATCGAATGTACCCGTTTCCAAAACAATCTTGGTAATAGGGAGTAGCGATTTAAGCTGATTGATCAACCTTGCATGAGCATCAACTTTCCATTGTACGGACGGTGCTAAACGTCCTTTTCTGGTGCTGGACGCACGGTTAAGAAAGCGGGGTTTGCGGTATCGTAAACGATTGCGCCTATTTCTGCGGTACATTTTGCGCGTAGTCATTTTTTCAGAAATATCGTTACGCATACGAGCCACGGCTGAAAACACTTCTGTCGTCTTTGAGACTACAGATATACCAACTTCGCTATGGCCTGTGTCTACGCCCAAGGTGAGTTCCTGTTTGTAGCCCGTTGATCCATGCTTGAGCTGTATTGTAAACGGCATACGCTTAACAACACTGGCTTTGCCTTCGCGAAGCAAGATCTTTGCTTTACGTGGCTTGCAGGGCATCAAGGTTTCACCATGTTGGTTAATGACAAAAACTCTCATATAAATTCTCAGTTAAAAGTTAACTAAGCCTCTTTCGAGGTTGATTCCCATCGGCAATGTTCTAAATGCTTGTCAGTCCTAGCACACCGACCCGTTGAGGTCTTTTAATGCTAGAAAGCAGAGCGTCAAACTTGGGAGGCATTCGACGGTGCTATCACATAAAGAACGTAGTCATTTAAGACTTAGCCTAATCACCTATTCAGTCCGAAGACCTATCCCGCAAGTCACCTTGCAAGCCCCTAAGTCTTTAGCTTAGGGGTAGTTGACCGGGTTCATATTAAGCCAAAGCCCCACACGAGATTGGAATTAAAAAGCCAGGACAAAAGCCTTCAGGACAGTATTGTGGCCGGCACGGTGCCAGCCACAATGAGGGTAGGTTAATCTCCGAAAGCCTACCCTCTCAATCTAATCTTAATGAGAATGATAATCATTCGCTAAAAAGGAATGTCATCATCAAAATCATCTACTGGATCAGGCATTTTTGATTGAGCCTGACTATTATCAACCTTGGGCTTAGCGTCAGGCTTGGCTTCAGGCTTAGCTGGCTTGGCCGGCGTATTATTCTGATTTGACCCAGAATCGTCCTGACGTGAGTCCAGCATCTGCATCTGGCCGCTGATATCCACAACCACCTCAGTGGTGTAAACATCCTGACCGTCTTTGTTCGTCCACTTGCGGGTTTGGAGCTTACCTTCAATATAAACCTTTGAGCCTTTACGCAAGTACTGACCGGCAACTTCGGCGATTTTCCCAAACATCGCAATTTTGTGCCATTCTGTTTTCGGAACCAGCTGTCCGGTCTGACGGTCTTTGTAGGACTCGTCAGTAGCAATGCTGATATTGGCAACCGCGTTGCCGTTAGGAGTATAACGGACATCCGGGTCTTGCCCCAGGTTGCCAATAAGGATTACTTTATTTATGCCACGTGCCATAGGAAATTCCTCAATAACGGTTCTTTAATAAGACCTTTGCCTTATTCCTTGTATTCAATTATATCGCCAGAGCACACTTATGTCAATCTTTTTATGTACTTTTTTATGTAAATAAAAAGAGGCATTAGCCCCTTTTTATTGATTACAATTTATTTTTTAAAATGGTATGTCGCCATCTTTTTCATCATCATCGTCGACTGAGCTTCCTGACTCTTCGTTTGCAGGCGCTTTTTCTTTCGGAGCCGAGGGTGTGGCGCTGCTCTTAGACGCAGGCTTAGCCTCATCCTGAGGGTTTTTGACGCCATCGCTTGGACGTGAGTCCAGCATTTGCATCTGGCCACTGATGTCCACGATAATCTCGGTGCTGTACTTGTCTACGCCTTCCTTATCTTGCCACTTGTGGGTACTCAACTTCCCCTCAATATAGACTTTTGCACCCTTCTTAAGGTAATCACGGGCCACTTCGGCGACTTTTCCAAAAAGAACGACACGATGCCATTCTGTTTTCGAAACCAGCTCGCCGGTTTGGCGATCCTTGTAGGACTCATCGGTGGCCAGGTTCAGGTTGGCAACGGCATTGCCATTGCCCGTCTTGTTGACTTCAGGATCTTGCCCAAGGTTTCCGATAAGGATTACTTTATTTACGCCACGTGCCATTAGGCTTTCCTTAATTATTTAATAGTTTAATGGTTCATTCTTTAACCAAGAACTTATTTTACCACATAAACTAACGAAATCACATACCTCTGCAACTTCTGTTTGATATATTTTCCCCGGTAAAAACCCCCTCTTTTTAACGTTGCTGGCTCTTACTTTAAATTCTGGTGATGATATTTTAAGCAGGCGTAACTCATTGCGAATCACGTTCACCCTGGCATAGGGCAAAAAATATATATTTGAATCTTACTCTATACATTGCATAACAATTAGTTAGGATCAGATCCGCAGACCACAGGCCTCTATAAGCCCGACTGCCCAATGAGGACACCCATCTTCACTATCCTCATCCGAGAATCCGCCAGTGATTCTCATCGCTATTCTGGAAGCTTTCGCTGTCCGGAGCCTGTCAACATAGTTGGCGCGTTTAAGGCCTCAGCTCTTTAACAATTAGCCGCCTTTTCCGGATTCAATGTGACTGAGTCCGGTAAGCTGAGGTTTCGGATTTTCCCAGACCAGCGTTGCGGGTTCGCTGCTTTCGCAGCCTCTATTACCTGCTTTCGCTTTGCCAGGATATGGTCAGCCTCGCCAGTATGGCGCTGCTGCGGTGTTACATAATTTAAGGCGCTGTGCCGATGCTCGGTGTTGTACCAGCGGACGAACTTAAGCACCCAGTCTCGGGCATCCTGGATTGTTTTGAAGCCGTTAACCGGGAACCCCGGTCGGAACTTCAAGGTTTTAAACAGTGATTCTGAATAGGCGTTGTCGTTGCTCACTCTTGGTCGGCTGTTCGAAGGCGTAATGCCCAGGTCGTAGAGCTTCTCCAGGAAGGTCGCCGCCTTCATCGGACTGCCGTTGTCAGAATGCAAGACCAATGGCTTTCCCCGAGACGCCAGGTGCTCGCGCCAGTAGGCTTTTTCAATGAACTCGCGTGCGAGTTCGCCGGTTTCGTTTTCATAGACTTCATGACCAACGATCTTGCGACTGTAAACGTCCATCATCAGATACAGATAGAACCAAGTGCCTCGCGCCGGACCCGGTAGCCATGTTCGGGCGGCAGGACACATCAAAAACAGCTGACTCACTCGGCCTAGCAATGCTCAGGGAAATAATGTAGTAAATTGCTTAAGTCAAGGTGTGAGTTATTTCAGTGTGCCATCGGAAACAACAAGATAACTTTAGATCTTTCACTGCATTCAAGTTTGTCAATATTTTTTTGCTCAGCAGCTCTCGATATTAGACTTTCAACTTTTTCATCATCAGGGAAAAAAATACCTTCCTCACTTTCAGTCCTGGCCTCTTCGAAGATAAAATTCTCGGCATGATCCATCCAGGCTTCATTTAAGGCCATTTGCTTGGATATTTCTATTTTAAGGTCGGCGGGGAGAATTCGTCTTATCTCAACAGGGAGATTGTTGATCATATCGCCTATTTTAGAGAAACTCTCCATATTTCTATGGGCGTCCTGTATGAATCCTGATGCTCCAGCGTGATACTCTGCAAGGCCGTTAAGGGCACTCCACTCTTTGTATGATGCTACAGACGTCCCTTTCTGCATCCACGATTTCAACGTTCTTATTCCATGATGCAGCTTCTTGCTTACAATCATTCTACTTCTCCATTCTTCATTCTTAATTCGCTCTTGAGAAGAGATCACAATATCAGGAAAGATTATAAGTTTTTATGCGGCGCATTTATAGCTTTAATTTCATTAATTTAATGATTCAATAATTGACTTATCGCACATTCTGGCTGTTATTATTTTTACAGAAAATTCTTTTTGGATTTATTCAGCTCATATTTCAATCTTTTTTGACGCCATCTTGACAAATGGTCTAGAATTTGCACCAGTTTGTGGCATGACGCGACCCAGCCTGGTGCAATATTTCCTTCACTGATTATGGTTTTTCCCGTTTCCTGCCAAACTAAATACCTTTAAGGCTGAAAACACGCGAGGCTTGAGCCCTGGCTTATGTGTTGACTGAAAAGGTGGTCGACAGACGGAACAGAGCGAATTGTTTTAGTTTTAGAAAAAAAACCTGAACTACGGATCTTTTGAACAGCAACCTTTCCTGATGTTTTAATTTTTGCTTTACTGTTATTAATAGCCAGGTACAGATCGGAGTTTTCTTCAATGCAAGGGTGAGCATCCTTAATTTTCCCCTCGATCACTGCCTTATCATTTATAGAGACCTGATCGGCATTCAAAGCCGACATGAGAATTTCCGGGTGGATCTTTTTTCCTTCAATCATTATGTGAGACATAAGATGCATGCTGTCAATAATAGCAAGGAACTCTTTTAATACTTTGTATCCAAGTCCCGACATTTTTTTCGAGCTTATCAGAACAGTCACTTCCATTGCCACATCCGATCCACTGTTAATGTGGTTGGCGATTGACTCGGTCATTCTCACAAGATGCTCCGCATCCTTCTCATACTCAATTTCGCCAATGGCGGCCGCGAACTTCTTCATGTAACCATCATCCTATATAGGCAGTCATTGTTTTATTGACTGAGTTCAGATTCAGGCTATTATTCTACTTTATTGTAAAAGTGTCAAACTTTTTTACATATTTTTTTTTATGGTTTATAGTAATTATTCTAAAGTCGTTAAAAAGGTTAAAGCATGACCAGTAATGAGTCAAAACATGAACGAGAAAAATCTGACGCTCTAATCAGCAGAATCCTTGATTATCAATTCTCAGAATCTGGGTTTTCGGAAATTCACCCACTCATTATTCACCTTGGTAGTGAAGGCCTTTTTCACGTAATGACCACTAACTCTGAAAAAATACTCAGCCCCGGTTTTGCAAAATTCTCTATTGGCGTATCCAGCCTTGTTTCAGACGAACTTAATGCAAAAGCCGCCATTATCGTTCTCCCCTGTGTAAGAGACGCCCCCGACTCGCTTTCTATTGTTAGCTCCATAGATCTTGTTCGGTCGCAGGAAATATCACCCTATTTTCTTGCCATTATTGACGATGGATCATCACTGAGGGCTTCAGTGTTCAGCATTAACGGCATCCCTGGTCGTGGACTCCTGTCTGTAGTGGAGGCTGCCCAGCCCAGCCAGAGCGCTCTTTCTGGCGTAGTTGAGAAGTGGGATCTTGAGGGTAAATTTTTGCCGGGTATTCTTATGAGTGGTAACGCGGACGAAATGGAGGCTGAGCCTGGAACCTTTTCTTGGATGAAATCATCGGACAGCTTCCCTGCCGTCCACTAATAATTCAATCCAGTGATCGGTAGTGCCTGTCCAATTCAGAAACCGGAATCAAGCCATACTTTTTCACATAAATTGACCGACCAGAGCCGATCATTAAGGCTCCTACGTCACTTTTTTCAGGTCCGAACTGAACGTGGCAAATAAGTCTTCCGTATTTGCCAACATCGTAGCACCCATAAGCTGCCTCTTTCTTTTCGGCCCTTTCTTTCAAAAATACCTTTGCTTCTTCACCTGCACGGGTACCAAGCTCGGCGGTGTCAATACCGCCAATTCTTATCCTGATTGACCGATACTTCGTGTTCACGTACTTACTTGCGGCCCTTTTTGACAGGTCCTCGAAGGCAGCATCACTCATTCCAGTCATGATGAGAGTGTCACCATCAATAACTATGTAGATGCTTCCAACTCCCTCAGTGTAGTAGTGAGGGGCTGCCTGGACGCCTGAGATGAATAACATTGCCACTATAAGGGCGCAGAATCTCACAGAAAACTCCTTTTTATTGACTTGTACTACATTATATACTATTAATTATCCATAGTCAAAGACGCCTGGTCGGCTTTTATTAGCGATTCTGCTGCGCGGAGCATATCTTCCTGGCTTGAGAAGGCGCCGTTTTCCAAGCGGTATTTCCCGGACGCAATTACAGCAGGTACTCCCTTGATCTGATAGTGTCGCTCAAATTCACTGGTTTCTTCCAACTTCTCCAAAAGAACATCACTGGATATTTTATTTTTCAGGTCATTGATCGAAATTCCAAGGGTATCAAGAACCCCTGCCACTTGCTTCGCATCAAGGTGGGATGCTGTCTTTTCACGAGCGTCAAAATAGGCGTCACTGATTTCATTCGGGTTTTCTAGCTGCATGGCCGAGTAAAAGAACAATGCGTCTTGCAGCCATCGCTCATTCATAAAAGAATGGCGATGCTTAATTGTTAAGTTTGCATTTCTTTCGGCAAACTCTTTGACAGGTGACCGAAAAGCCTGGCAGTGAGGGCATCCGTACCAAAAAACAACAGAGACATCTGGCATATTGGGATCAAAAGGTTCAAAAACAGTATAGTGGGTTCCTTCAATAAGGCCCGCCACCAGAACACTGCTTTCAGCACCTGGATCGCTGGCTGTCGCTTCTGTATTCCCGCTCTTACCGTAAAGCCCGACCAAAATTACCATAGTGATAATTGCAGCAATAAGAACAAACGAATAAAATATTTTTTCTTTCATGGCAAAATTTTTCCTAAATCAGTCTTATGTTTTCAGTAAAAGGGATATCGAAAATCCACTCAGGATCGCTGAGTTTCATGTCGAACGGTTGATCTGGATTTTTAATCAGACCCATGTCCAGCATTATTCTGTAAGCATCATGATCAATTTCTGCAATGACCCTGACGTTGATGAAAACTACAGAATCACCATCGTCCCCAATACCAGATTCTATTTGATGACAAACAGAGCTATAGCCACAAATTGGGCCAAAAACCTGATAGTTCGGGGCCGAACCGTGCTTTAGAATGTGGTCAGCAGGAAGCTTGAGCTTCTTTTCAATCAGAACGTGAGAAGAGGACATTATATCGATACTCGGGAGTACCTCTTTATCCTGGGCGTCCTCACTCACAACCAGGTCAACCAAGCCCTCCTCGCCAATCGCCTCCATCTCACCCTGGAAGTCTTCAAGGACAACTGAAAAGTCCTCATCAGGGCCCCATATTATGGCATGCTGATGAAGCTGTTTTGCCATTTCAACGACCAGTTTTCTGCTTAGACTGACACGACTTTCACTGTCTTTTACTTCAATGCTACGGTCCATTCTCTTCTCCAATATTTTTACCTAAGGAATCCTGTTTTGCGCACTCCTGATAGTACACTACCGCAAGGTCACTGACCTCAACCCCTTTCCTCATGCTTCTTGCTTGTTCGATTATGCCTAGTACAGCAGGCCTCATGCTCTCCATTTTTTCCGTAAGGACAACTGAAAGCGCCTCATTACCTAGCGGGCTTCGCAGTGATGTATCCCCGATAACCTTAACCAGTCTGCCCCAGGTATTGCAGCTTTCGATCCTTTCAGGCGTTATCATTTCCGCACTCGTCTGAATCCATTCCAAACATTTATTGCCCGCATCCTCAGGACTAAGTCCTGAAACCAGGCCCAGCATTCGCAAAAAACCGCTCTGCTGGAAGATGTCCAGGTTCTTGAATAGAGGCTCCCTGGAAAGCGCCGTCAAAATTGTGACACCGATCTCCCCCTCCATTACATCGCTGTAGCTAGCGACCGTCGTTTTGCAGAATATTTCGACACTCCCCTTCTCCTGTATAGCACCTCCACCATCAGCCAAAACCAAAGCAGGGGCGATGAGAAGCGAAGCAATTATTCCTGAGAGATTATATTTCATGATGCTGATTGTATTTCCATCGGAAACTTTTTACAAGACAAACTATATTGTTTCAGTATTTTTATTGACATTAATCGGTGTTTTAATTGACAGGGAGGCATTTTATGGTTATAATTATTTGGCACATTAGGAAAGGGGAGCTTAAATGTCGCGTATCTTTGTCTTTGTTTTTTTTGCATCATCTGCCGCATCACTAATGTTCAGCCTTCAAGGGGTTGATATTAACGGTGCTCTTGGACTGACCATCTTGTTTAGCGGGGTGGCTTCACTGAAAATCCTGATTAACGGGACAGCCGCATTGATTGAACCGGTATTTAAAATGATCCTTGGCGAGCCCAAAAAGGGCCGGAAACAAACTCACGGAAGGCCAGCCGTTCGGTAGCCCAGGTTTGGCTCCGTCCTTTGGCGGAGCCCATCCCAACCCACGCAGGGCCTTGGTTTTCGATATTCCGTCAATGCCTAATGAGCAAAACCCGAGAGGTCCAAAAAAAACGATGAATCAGGCCAGCAGGCCAGCACGGGCTCAGTAAGCCAATGCCGCCAGCCAGTCTTCCTAGGTCAGAAATCTATGTCTTTTTCGCCAAGATCAAATTCCTCTCGAAGATCCGTCACATCGCAATGGAAACATCGTGCATCCTCACTCCAATAAACCCTCATAACCACTAAGGCCGTCAGCGATGAAGCAACGCCGCGCTCTGCGACCTCTATCTTTGATATGGCACGGCAAACACTCAAGGACAGCCTTCTGGCCTGCCTGATGAGCTCTTCTACCGTCGGGCTGGAGCACATTGCTTCAGTGTTCTTGATGCCCCTCACGCGCACACAAATGCTCGCCATACCAGTCACAACAGGCGCCTCAAGGTTCGCAATGTTTCTCACTTTAACGAAAGGAGGGTAGCCGGATATGTAAACCGTCCTGAATAGCGACGAGTAGATCCTGAATGGCGGAACCTTTTCAATCTCAATCAATTTCGTCTGATGCATTAGTGCCTCCGGATCATGATATTAGTGCGCTCATCCAGGTTTGGCAATCTCTCTACACCACTGATTAATCCAGTACTTTACATTTTGTTACATTTCTCTACCCTTGTTTTTTTTAAATCAATCTCCTTATCTTTATTGAGTCCAAAACAAAATAATTAAGAGATCGTTCACAAAAGATTAAGACCCATATAATTTATCCGACTCAGCACTTACATTAACTGGCGACCTTCGACCGAAGGTCGGACATCTTTTCCTTTGTAAACAATAAGGAAATTAAGTCAAATTTTATATTTACTCTAAGGAGAAATGTCAAAAAATATCCTGAAAAATGGATTTCCTGTCGACGAAAATCCGTCCCGACATGACATGGGAAACCATGCTAATTTGTAAGGCCCAAGAACCCCCTGGACTTTTCGAAGCCCAGCTTCGGACACTTATCAGGACAGAGCTAAACCATGACCGAATCCCCAGGCACGAATAACAAGTACATCAAGCGATACTCCCGTGGCTGGGTCACAGAAATCCGTAAGGGCGGTAAGGTCTATGTCTCAAAGTTCCCTATGAGACTACACGGCTCTGACGGAGAAGCCCTTGCCGCGGCGATAGAGGATAGGGACAGAACCCACAAGAGCATGTTCGGATTCGAGATTTCACAGGAACCACTGCACGCCTATAAGCGCAGAGGGTCCGAAACCCGGTTTATGAGCCTTGACCTACCTCCAGGACTCTCTGTCCAACGTGTAAGAGGGATACCAACGTACTTTGTTGTCAAAGGCTTCTGTGATGGAGAACAGAAGGTAAGGTTCAATCTTATTGAGCTAGGCCTTCAGAAGGCCTTTTACAAGGCCATTGCCCTTCTTGATGGAAGGAAGCCTAGTAGGTAGTCCCTACCCATCCTGTGGCCTTCCAGGGGCCTTTAAGTTACATCTCGGAGGCCCTTTTCGTGCCGCCTCTCCTCAACTCTCTTTGTTTGTTATTTCTCACCGACCAGACACTGCCTCCGAACGGATAGCCAGGACGGAATAGGCATTAATTTAAGTCATAATATACTAGACATTTATTAGTTATCGACGTATAATGTTCTTATTGAGTAAGCAATTGAAACATCTGGGAGATTTTTATGGACAAGCCTATGCAGAACATTCCTCTCGACAGTTTTATCTCTGGGCTTACAGTTCGCATAGAGGCCGCAGAAGCTGAGGCTTTAAGAGGAAGTGGGCTGTCAGATACGCTCTATGAGGGCCGCATTCAAGCTGCTTATGCCTCGATTCTTGAAAACTCCCCAATATCTACGCAACCCTTAGTTGACGAAATTCTCAGAGAGCGTGGGTTCGATCCTGACATCACACCCTATGAAGCTGATGATAATGAGTGTGACTTGACGGGCGTTGATATTGATTCGTGCCCTTGCGGCAGACACCCTTAAACATCTTCTTGCTTGCTCGCTATCTCGCCTTACAAGGACGTTAAATTGGCGAGGGGTCAGATGGGAAAGACCGGAACTTACATTAACGCCTGATAGCACAGACAAAAGGAGAGCGAGAACAGGGTCGGCTAAAGCCGACGCGCTATCCCTCCCCATGCCTAAAGACAGGGGTATCCCGCGAAAAACACGATGAAGGAAGTTAATCCCACCATAGAAGTCCGAATATCACTCAACAGTGGCGCCAAGTCCATTGTTGAGATCGACTTTAATTAACAACTTACTAATAGTATTTCGTTGACTTTATTTATTGTTGTGGTATAATTACTTTAATGGATCAAACGCGGGCCTTTATTGCAGGAGCACCACAGATGCTGACTTTTGAGATTGACGATACCAATGAGATCCTTCACGTCACAGAGACCATTATGTCTCCCAACAAAACCAAGATCAGCCACTGGTACCACAACATTAAGACCTGGATGGTCTCCAGCCACGGTCGTGAAGGCGATGCCCCTGACCGCCCCATGACAAAAAGCTCAATAGAATGGGTCAAAAAACACTACCTTCCCAAGGTCCAGCCTCAAGGCTGAGACAACACTCTAAACTCAGGGGGCTGCTCAGCCAGCAGTTCCTGTTAGTGTAGGTCGCTTATCCGAGCACCCCAGGTAAGAGTGTAATCGTCCCACCGGATTCCACCTCAGGCATCGAGGCGCACCAGAACAGGTAAGAGTTTGTCAGTTAGATTGCGCCGGCGAGAACGCGCCGTCAGCTTGAAGCACTCTTCTTGAAAGAGTTTTGGTCCAGCTTCTCTTCGGAAGTTATTTTGGACCCAAGACGATCTTCCTTACCCCAGAATTTCAAAATTCACCCGGGACCCGATCCAATACACTGCTTTTTATTGGCCCCAATAATCTTTGATCCCAATGATTTTGGATTCAATATTCATTTTGATCCCAAAATAAAAATGAACTTCACCCGGGTGTTCCTCGACAGTCTTCGGCATGCGCCTTTGGATTCAAAGATTTTGATCTCAAAATTATTGGGACCAATCATCTTTTTTTGAAGACAATAGCCGGCAGGCCGTCAGCTAACAGCTGACGCTTTGGGGCCAATATTCTTTTGCCTGGCAGGGATACCTTACCTTCAGTGCTTGCTGATATATTTTCATGGAAGGGCCCGTCAACCTAGAAGCGAACTATGGCTGACCATGGAATCCTAATTTAAAATTAAAACTCAAGACTACATGATTTGGAGCTCTCTAAATTTTTCACAAAGGATGAGATGGCACCCCTCTTTTCTGTAGGTCTGACATCCTTTTTCTTAGAAAGAGCCTCTAGAATTTTATAAGATCCTCTAAGAACAAAATCGTTTGATTCTGGTTTTTCAAACGCAGGAATACTCAGAAGATTTCCATAGGACTTACGCCAAGCCTTAGGCGAATCATCCAGAGCAATCGTTCGAGATCTTTTTGCTCCAGATGCCTTCAGATATTTCCTTAAAGTCTTTTCTTGATGAATCTGATACTGGTCTTCCATGGCAAATTCCCAGGCGTCCATCCCGATCGCCAGTCCTTGTCTAGGCGTTGTCCTGTCTCGCGCAAGAACGGCTGTCAGTTTATCTCTGTCACTGAGCCACAAATTGTCAATAACTGTGCTCGCATAGCCGGCCGTGGCTGCGGTGTAGACCCCAACCCTGAATCTGTCATCATTCATAAGCTTATGGATAAACTCTCTAGCTCCAGGTCTTATATAACAAAAAAAATGACAATCATGAGGGTCAATAACAAAATCATGCACAACTTTGTCGAAAGGTTCATCTCGACTGTGAATCAATGTTTCATCCAGATCTAGAATTACGTGTAAAGGATCGATGGAAATCACCACTTGGTTTGAGTTCTTGGAGTATAAAAATTCTCTGTATCGATACTTTATCAAAAATACATCTTTTTAGGAGACTTGCTCAGTTAACGGTTCTTTTTAAGGCAAGGACAGAGGATCTGATTCTTATTTCCGAATCTGATACGTAATGAGGGTCAAAGCATCAAGGCAGCCCCGTCCTCAGGCTGACTAAAATAACTTTGTCATCAATGGGCCCACATATCGACAAGCATCACCTTATCCCTGACAGGATCTATCTGGCGTCAGCATTCGCCAGAGAAATGATATTAATGAGCACAAAATAGGCGAAGCACGCAGGCCCCACTCACCCTCCTGGCATTCCAAAAGATTCAAATGAGACTTCTGGCACATACGTGCTATGATTATTGTAATAATTACAGCTTTTGAGGGATGGACGATGAGTGCTAGTCAACTACCCCTAAGCTAAAGACTTAGGGGCTTGCAAGGTGACTTGCGGGATAGGTCTTCGGACTGAATAGGTGATTAGACTAAGTGCTTCGAGCACTACGTTGTTTACGTTATGACACCAGCGAATGCCTCCCAAGTTTGCTGCTCTGTCGCTTAGCATTAAAAGAGTTCAACGACTCGGTGTGTTAAGTGGAAAAAGCGTTTACAACATTGTCGATGGGAATCAATCGGTTTGTGTGTTCCGAGATAGTTTATCTTTAACTATCGCAAAAACACTCACTATTTAAGCAACGATTCATCCACTGAGCTAAAGACTCACTGGTTTTCTCGCCAAAGGTTTATAAAAAAGTTGCAGTTGATTTGTTTGAGCAGCAAGAGAATCTTCCCGTCAAAGTACAGAAGGCTATTAGTCTGCACACCGACTTAATAGAAAAAGGGGAAGAAGACGGCTACGCACTCTGTAAGACATTTCAAAACGATATCAGAAAGATGGGGTATACATTTGAATACGGGCTTGATGGTGTGCCCTACAATCTTCAAAAATACAAAAAAACTTTTGATCAAACCTTTTCTCCAAACTAAAGATTAATCCTATGGCTTTTAGATTAATCATTATTGTCTTTCCTTAGAATTTCACCAAATAGAAAGAGGCGCAGGACATAGTCTTCGCTTCTTTTTTTGTTTTTTGACCTCAAAATTTCAACTAAAACCCAGGCTATCCAACTCTCAAATTGATTTCTTCAGAAGGCGCTTAGCCTTCTTTTTATTCGTGACAGAAAAGTCTGGCGCATCCTGGTGGCAGAAACAGCCGTTCCGGAGACATCGTTCGGGGTAACTGGTGTGGACTTCAACTTCGATCATCTGGCGATCGCGGAACTCACCCGAGCCTGCCACAAGGTGGTGTTAACCGAATCCCGCTGGCGGACCACCAGGCGACCAGCCGTCAGAACAGAACTCAGCTGGAAGCCGCGGACAAACAGATCGTTGGTCTTGCTGTGGCCACCGGCAAGCCGGTTGTCATCGAAAACTCAACTTCCGCGGCAAGAAGGCCGGCTGAAAAAAAGAACCAGGCCAGGCAGGCTGTCACAGGATGCTGTTTTGCCTGAGTAACCGGTGGTTGGCGCTGCACTGAAAATGCAGGCGCTGAGACGAGGCGTAGCTGTTACAAAAGTTAGTACTGTGTGCACCAGCCTGATCGGCCAGATCAATATTATCGATGCCTTAAATACCAGATCGATGATCGAAGCTCATTGCCTCTCTTAAGCTCGCGGTTTTATTCTCGACCAGACCACCCCCTAACGTGACTTATCGAGCTTTAGGTTGATGGTCATTTGCGCCTAACTACTTCAAGAACTTTGTCTACAAGGACGATTAGCCTTGCAGCTATATTTATTTTGTACTATGGTTTTACGCTCAATCTTTAACCGACACCAAACCAATGATCGCGACCTCAAGACACTCTCTTTTATTAATGGCCATGGTAGCTCTCTTCTTCTCTACCGGCGTTTTCGCTAAAAACCTTAAAGAGGTTATTGTAGACAAAACAAGCCGAACCCTGTGGCTGATCTCTGACTCAGAAGTGATAGGTGAATTCCAAATATCTTTGGGGCCAAACCCAGATGGTCATAAGCTAGAAAGGGGAGACGGAAAAACACCTGAAGGAATATATTCTCTTACGTGGAAAAAATCTGATAGCGCCTACTACAAATCCATTCACATTAACTACCCAAACAGTGCAGATAGGCTATCGGCCTCCTCCCGCGGGGTAAGCCCTGGTGGAAGCATAAAGATACACGGACTACCGAACGACTCCCCTTTTGATGCGGTCGACCATCTCGCATTCGACTGGACGGAGGGATGCATCGCAGTATCCAACGAAGCTATTGACGTACTCTGGAATGCCGCCCCTACAAACACGACGATCCACATTTACAAAGATCTCTTTAACACTGGCCTTCCATTATTAGCCAGGTGAAGTTCTTCTTATGACTTTCCACTGGTAAGCGTTCATTCCACGACGTAGTTGACTTACTTCACGTCACGAAGCGGCCTGAGTAATCCCGGCGAGACCTTGTACTGTTTCCTTTCATCACCGAGCACGATCACACTTTTGCGGTTGATCTTGGTGACGATCCCAAGCACAGGTCCTTCCCGGCCCTCGAAGGTTACTTTC
>Ga0307487_1000094_pt1 | contig 72454 bp, 56 predicted proteins | sample CBIW12metaG_FD_203665 | JGI IMG/M metagenome (GOLD analysis project Ga0307487, IMG submission 203665) | Sea-ice brine microbial communities from Beaufort Sea near Barrow, Alaska, United States - CBIW 1.2 | ecosystem: Environmental > Aquatic > Marine > Coastal | place: USA: Alaska | collected... | reverse complement strand
CGTAGGCTCGGGTGCCGGAACCGGCTATGTCAAAGGCCTCATTTCCGGCCCTGCGCCACAGGCGCCTCAAACCAGTCTTCGTCCGGGTGATTTTGTGACTCTGCGATGCCCGGATGCGGCAATTGATACGGGGGCAGGCAGGCCTCAGCTGCGTATTTCCGGTCTTGCTCGGGTGGTTATGTTGCTTGGTAATGGGGCCGTGCTTCACGACTTGTCTGTTCGAGACGAGACACTTGACGTGCCAGCGCACACCGCCCTGATTGCGGTGCAAGCCAGTGGAGGCGGTGATGGCCGCGCCACCGGACTGCATGTGTATGGTTGGCACGATCAGTCCCGGTTGATCCGGATGTCTGGCCGATCTGCCTTGGGAGCTGGCTGCGTGATCACGCTCAACGGCGCCAACAGTCGCCCCCGGGTAGGTTGGCATGTTGCGCAGGATCTTGCTCGCGGGGCCGCATCCATTTCAACCCGATTCGCCGCTCAGGTCACGTGTATTGGTGTGGTCCTGAAGGGTGCTACCTCTCGCGCGGCAAGCGATGTAGAGATTGAGTTGTATGGTGCAACCCATCGGATTGAACCAGTCGAACCCACGGTGGTTCAGGCCGGCTCACGATCCATTCTCTTGTTCGATGTTATCCCGGATGGGCGAAATTCGGGAGTTTCAGTGCGTGTTATTCAAGGTGGTGCGAAGGAGATCGCCGGCATGATTGCTGCCGTTTCTGACGCAGATTCCCTGGCAGAGCTTGTTGCAGAAAAAGGGTTACCAGCCACGGTCTCGCGCTTGCGGGCGGTTTCGGATGAGAGCTGTGACATTGAGTGGATTTGGGTGAAGGAGTAGGAACGCATGCCTGTTGGTGAAGGAAAATTCAAACTCTACGCGAAATTGACGCCGCCGCTGGAGGCCGGTTTGTGGCGGCTGAGAGCCGATCAGCATTTCGAGGCACAAACGCCGGAAACGGGGCTGGACGCAAATGATTTGCGCGTGGATCAGGAAAATGTGCACCTGCGCATACGATCACCCCGGTATCTGCTGCCTCCGGACCAGATCTTGTCCACCTATCCACCAGCCAACTCTTTCGGGAGCTATGGAAGCCGCTTACCCCAGGTTGTGATCAAACGCCGGACGCTTCCATGGGAAAGGCGTCTTGAGGGCGCGCCGGATAAAACACCCTGGTTTGCTCTGGTTCTGATTGCCGAGGGGGAGGCAAAACTGGAAACCTCAGTCGACGTAAATAACTGCGTAACAGCGGGTGTTGAACTGGAGGGCCTGAAAGAGGTTGCGAAGGGCAATTGCCTGGTTGCGAAAAAATCTCTGATTAACCGCGTTTTCCCCACCAAAAGAGACCTTGACCTTCTGGCCCACGCCCGAGAAGTGGACATCCGGGACACTGAACTGATGATGGGGGATGACGACGGGTTCCTCGCGGTCGTGATCAGTAATCGTTTGCCTCTCCCGGGAAAAGATGAAAACGGCAAAGACGCGCCAGTGAAATACCTCGCGTGCCTGATCAATCTTGAAGGCCAGTACGATGTCTTACTGGACCGTTCACCGGATCCGACATTTGCAACGCAATTTCTGGCCAAACATCTTGTGTACCAGGAACAGCCTGCGTTGGATGACCATCTGGTTATGGGGACAGCACTTGCGCCCGGGCATCCTGGCGCTAACCCACTTGAGCTTGGTGAGCTGACAAATCCGGTACCATTGGCATCAGGCAGCATAGGCTCCCATTCCACCCGGTATCAGTCCGGTGCTGCGGTGGGCGCTGGGGTAAAGCCTTACGCTGGTAGCGGACAATGGTCGACATCTTCATCGGCCACGACGACTTCAGCGAAGGTTGCCCTTCAGATGGCCGAGTCCTTTCGCATTGTCGATAGGGTTCAGGCAACCCCGTATGACCCCGAATACCGCTTCCCGGTACTGTTGCACTGGAGTTTTACCACTACGGGCGACACCACTTTCCGTTCTCTGATGACCAACCTCGATTCCAGATTGCTTGGCGATGTGGGTAATCCTGCCAAGCCTTTAAGCGGGAGGCTTCCCCTTGAAGTAGTTGAGAGCGGACACATCGGGTTGGGGCATCAGACCCGAGAAGGTGACCGGGTTCGGGCCTGGTACCGCGGCCCCCTGGTTCCACATCCCACGAAAAATACCGGTGCTGACAGGCTTAAGCTGGCCCATAGCTCGGACCAACTCCGGGTGGTCATTCCCGATGGCCGGGAAGATCTCTCGCTGGCAACGGCCTTCGAAATAGGGCGACTGTTGACGCTCTCGCAACCTTCCATCATTGCCTCACTGATGCGCTGGCGTCAGGCGGATTACCACGCGGCACGCCTGCGTTCGTTAATGGTCAGCAACCGGAACCTATGGGAAGAGTTGCTGGGTGTCGGCTTTGAAAAGATAGATCTTCATAAGATAGGCCCAATGGCAGGTCGCTTTTTTGCAGAGGCCATCGTCAAGAATCCGGAACGTTTCCTTGGCAATCCGCGCGCCCGCGTCACTCCCGGTCGGCCACTGGAGTTCGAGGGTAAGCCGATTACTTTGCTGGCACGCGGGCTTGGACTGGAGCCGGCTCTTTTTACCGGGAACCTGACCGAGGTATTGAATGGACTGCGTGATGCGAAGATTCCGAGGGATGACCTGCTGGTAAATGACCTTGGGCGAATCGATGTTCGGGAAACCCTCGGAATTGACCTGGACAGGCAACGCATCGACCTGGTGTCTAGCGCGCTTTCAAACAAGCTGCTGAACGACCACCTGACTGGCCCGGCGTTCCCGGTAACAGATCGGCTCAGGGTCGACGTTTTGGATGACAACCTGGACGTGATCCTGCGTGATCCAAGGCCTCTCGATTTCACGGATGAGGATCAATCATGATTAACAAAAGCAGTGATATTCTTGAGCATCTTGGCGCTGAGCTTCAAAAAACGGCGCGGTCTCCCTCCGCCGAGTTCAAACGCGACGAAAACACGGCCATGCCTGCAGAGCTCAGAAACTGGCTCGTTCAGCTGCGGTTATTGGAAGGCGTACCCTTTGCGAATCTGGTCGCAGACAGTGAACTGCTTCCGCAAGAATCCATCCGCTGGTTTTACATGGATCGGCGCTGGACGGATGCTCTGGTGCAAGGTTCCCTCAGTGTCGGAACCGTGAACAGTGACGACCGAATTCAAATCGATGCCCAATACGCTGCCATTCGTGCAGAGCTGGACACTGAGGAACGCAACGTCCGTCGGCATAAAGGCATGGCACGGCTTGCGGGGCAGCCCGCCCCCATCACCGGTTTCCTGTTGCGTTCATCTGCCGTTTCCGGTTGGCCAGGTCTTCATGTCCGTGCGTTCAATGTTGACCTGGAAGATAAGGACGATGACCGATTCCCGGAAAACGACCCCCGTCGAATACGCCTTCTGCGTCTCGAACGTCTGGCCCCGGCTGTTTTGCTCTGCATGTTCGACGGAACCCCCAAGGTCGTTCATATCGAAGAACCGAGGCAGGGCATTCAGTTCGGGTTTATGCACGAGGACAACGGCAATCAACGCTCTGCAAAGTTGCGCCCCCGTAACAAAAGCGACTTTAAGTACCTGGATGAAGACGGCGGTAAAGATGTGGACGTGCCATTCCGCGTTGGCTCATCTGGTGTGGTGGATATTCGCCGTTTGTCTGATGCCCTTGCTGCCCATACTGAAACAGGTGCTGATGATGGCCTGGATAGCGCGGAATACGCACTCCAGCTCATTCGCTTTCCGTGGCGGCAGGTATTTGGCGAAATCGAGGTGCCGCCAATCGCTGCCATGTTCCGGGCCACCATCGAGTATGCGCCGATGGTCAATGCCACCTTCAAGCTGTGAGGCCCGACATGTTTAAACATTTGCTCAAAAAGAAAGTACTCACCAAGGCGGTCTTCGATGAGCGCTGGGCATGGTTGGTGAGGGCAGACAGCGACCTGGGCTCTGTCACAACCTGGGACCCGAACCTGCGTCGAAACAAACGCATACTGGTTCCCGTGGACGTTCAGGCGTATGTGGCTCACGCTTCCAACCCGGAATCCCTGGTGCCCGTTACCGGAGGGCCCGGTGACCCGCTGCCTTTTGCCGAAGGCATCGTTCCCGAATCCGGTGTACACCTGCACTGGGCGCTGCCCGATGCGTTGCTCAAAGGCGCTGAATCGGCATCGGGTGGCGAGCTTGAGATGACAGAATTGCCGGACCACTGGGTGGTGATTCGTTCTCTGTTTCCCGTAGGCTTTAACCGACCCATGATCAGGGGCTGGGTGGTGGATGCAAAGAAAGGATCACTGACGCCACTGGATCAGTATCAGGGTGTGACCAATAGCAATGAAGATAAACCTACCTACGACCGGCTCGACGGAACCGTTGGGGGATCACCACTGTGGACCGCGTCTTACAGTGCAAGTGCCGGGCGATTCGGCTTCCACGATGCCTTTGGAGACTTGCCTGCCCTGAAGAAAGTTGCGAAGAACGGCTTCGAGAAGAATGCCGCCACCTACGTGGTGGCAGGCTGGTATACCGACATGCAAAAGGATCCCTTGGCTGTCAGCAAGGCCGATCTGTTAGATGTCATGGCGGACCTTGGCTGGCAGCTTGACCCAGAGGCCGAGCCGCCCGGAAACGAGCCGGACCTTGCTGTGCTGGAGCGCTTACTCGCCAAAGGCCAGTTAAAACAGCCGGCCGAATCGACACCCATGAAAATCATTGCGCGCGGCAGAGAAGAATCTTTCACCTATGTTGACGTTGCCCCTGAGATGTCCTTACCCGTCTATAAAGCGGCCAAAGTTCTGATTGCTCAAAAGCCGCCCACGTTCATGTCACTATTCCACGGAATGATTACCGGCGTACCCTTTGATACAGCACTGCCAGGCTCTGATGATCGGCCCCGGAGTGAGTCGCTGTCCGTTTCAGCCGGTTTTGACACGGATGACCTGGTGACCGCTCTTGGCGCTGGAACTATAGGTTCCAGCCTATCTCAGAGAAGGGCAGCCGAAATGCTAGCCGCTGCCTTCACCAGCGACCTGATTGATCGGATTGGAACTCAGGATGGCCTCAGGGATATTGCGGAGCGTGAACACAATGACATGTTCAGTTCTTTACCGGGAAAGCCGTTACCTTCAGCCAAACTCGACCACCTTCGGGCTGAAGACTCCGCCTCGGTGAACGCCACCACGGTAGGCCGCAAGGGGCGGGCCAATCTTGCAAGGCAGAGTAAGGGCGATAACCTGAACCCCCGGACAAAATGGCGCGACAAGGTAGTTTTCAGCAAAACAGGCGAGATGCCCAAGGAACCTGAGCGGAATATTCAGGAAAAGGTCGTTAAAAGTGCACTCAACAACCGGCGCACGATCGAACGTCCTGCGCCACGAGTATTTATCCCTCAACCGCCCTCAATTGCCATAAAGGGGGCGCGGCCAAGCCTGCGTCACCACTTCGATGGTTTATACGATGATGAAGGCCGCTTGCGGTGCCGCTACCCGAATGAGGTAGTGAAAGGCATCAAAGGCGTCGTTAAAGCCCGCGACCTGGTACCAACGCTAGGGTCGGGCGCGGTTCCGCCCGAGGTTCTGATGGTTGTGCGCGAGGCAATGGTGCTCAACCCCTACTGCAGCAGTTGGCTGGCTAACGCAGCGGCTGAAAAAGAAGAAAACCGGCCGCAATATAAACGCCGGATCGAAGGCGAAATGCTCAGGCTGTTTTCCAGCGATGGTCGCTACGACGGAAGCGGGGAGTACACGCTGTCTGAGAGTGCGATCAGCCCTCAGGCGCCCGCAAAAGACGGCTGGCACTCAGTGGCTTTTTTCCAGACAGCTATAAAAAAGCAAGCGGCATCAGAATTGGCCCGAGCCTCATACCTCGAAGGCTTCAATCCCAGCCCCGTGGGAGTGACCGCGTGGCGACAACCATGGGTTCCGCTGTGGCTGGAGTGGCGAGTTGAGCTTGAGGGCTCTACCCGGCTGAGCGATTGGACGCTTGATCAACTGGAAATGGTCCGTCGCGGAGATGCCGCTGACATTCAGATGGTCGAGATCACTGGTCGCAGCCCTATCAGCAGGGGGCTTGGCACGGCTCTTCATTCCGGCATCGAACGGTGGATCAAGGCCGAACAGGAACGAGAAGCCACCGGTGACTCACTCAACGCTTCGCAACAGAGCACGCTGGAATCACTCGCCGATTTTCTGGAACCGTTGGACCTGGCGTCAGCGTCTCTGGATGGCATTCGCGAACAGCTCTTGGGGCTCAATTATCGCGGCGGGTTTTTCTCAGCCCCCGAAGCGGATGATCGCCCGGAAGTGATAGCTGACCCGTTACCTCTGTTCGGTGGCACTCTTAAATTCAGCGCGCTTCGATTGGTAGACGCCTTCGGGCGGGTGTTGATTATCCCCACCGATGACATCCACACGATCACATCGTTGGAGATCAACGACGACCCTTCATCCATGAAGATGCCAGTGAGGATACAGAGTGGCGCGCGCTGGTTGTTTCGCCTGGTTGATCCCGCCTATCAAGGCGAGCCTTCTCTGGCACCGGAAGCTTTCGTTAATCAACTAGAGCCCGACCTGGCCGTCAATCCCGTAGCCGGTTTTCTTCTTTCTGACCACATTGATGAATCTTTAGAAGCCTTCGACAATCAGGGCAATCCTCTGGGACAGATCAGCCATCATGAATTGTCGGGGGCCGTGCGTTGGGAGCCCGCTCCTGGGCGTCCATTGCCACCGGGGGCTGGTCCCATGGCAGAGCTGCCAGCCAGTGCCACACCTCTTGGCAAACTGGTAGCCGGGGTAATCCGGTCAGATGTCCGGCAGCGTGAAGGCAATCTTCCCCAAACTGAGAGTTCTTTGACCGCGCTTCTCCGGGCAATCGACACAACCCTCTGGACGGTAGACACATACAACAGTCTTGGGTCTGCAACCATAGCCGGACTGGTAGGTCGCCCGATTGCCGTGGTGAAGGCAACGTTGAAACTGGATATTCCCGATGATCTGGACGACGTTCGGGTTGATTCTGAAGAAACGGCAAAAGCCCGACGGGCGGCCTTTGACGCATTAAAGGATGAGTCTTTTCCCGTTCGCCTTGGGGATATGCAGAGAAGCGACGATTCGCTGTTGGGTTATTTCGTAGATGACGATTACGACCACCTTCACTTGGTCGACAAATCCATCGCCGCTATGGCCCGCGACTCTGGCCGACGCCGTGGCCAACTCGGTTTGCTCGGCCAGGTTCACATCCCGGAAGTTAAGCCGTTAAATCATCCTTATCTGTTCAGCGAAGATATTCTGTACATCAAACCTGGACAGGCCTATCGGGTGACATTGCTGATGCTACCTGCAGGCAGGGTAAACCTGACTTCGGGCGTATTGCCCCGAAAATCTCTGGAGCTGAGTGACGCATGGATTAATCGGGGATTAAAACGTGTAATTCCCTCAGTGAGGGTAGGACCTGTGCTGGTGGACCCTGAGGAAATCAGATTGCCGAAGGTGAACTTGTTAGGAGAGAAACAACAATTCACACGGCGGAACGGACCGCTGACCTGGCGAAATGATCCAATCGTGTCAGCCAGCCAATCCGCCTTGTTACCTAGGATGCCCCACGAATTCCAAGAGGGCTGGATCCGGATAATCGAGGAGGATGAATCATGACTAATGCATCCAAACATCCTCGCATTGCCGAGGAAAAAGCTTGGGAAAGCAGGCGAGACAGGAAATCTAAAAAACAAAAGAATTCAGTGGCTCGCGACGCTTTTCTCGAAAATAGTACAGGTTTTGTCGACCGGCAGGCCCTGTCCGCTTCTTTAAGCGCATTCATGGCGCAGGCGGCGGGCGCAAGTGAATCGGGCCAGCCGGGGCCAGCACCTATGGCAGCACCTGCACCTATGGCTTTTGCTGCTAACAACATCAATCGTTGGGTACCCATCGGACCCTCGGTTGTCAGGCAGGGGCAGGCAGATGGACGGCCGCGAGTGTCCGGGCGAGTCCGCGACCTGGCCGTCAGCCCCGATGGTGTGCGGGCCTATGCGGGCACGGCCAAAGGCGGCGTTTGGTACACCGGCGATGGCGGCGCAACCTGGGAACCGCTTGGCGGCTGGGCCAACGAGCCCAGACGGATAGGCGGGAACGTAAGCGCGTTTGCCTCTGGTTGCCTGCTGGTGTCATTTGGAGCCAATGCGGCAGCTGATTTTGTGATGCTGGGGACGGGAGAAATTGGTGCCCGCCAGCGTGCGACGGGGCACGCGGCAACCCGCGGTATGGGTATCCTCGTGGCAACGGGCCCTGCCAGTGCGGCGCTGGATGGAGATCCCTGGGAAACGGAAACTGGCATCAATGTTCTGGAAGGTGTTTCGGTAGACCGCATGGTGAGAGTCCCAGGCGCTGTGGTTGGTGCTAATGGCGACCAAGTGATCGCGGCGACATCCGGGGGTTTGTTCCGGGGCACCCGATCCATGGTAGGCGCCGATCTGGCCTTCACATGGATCCCGCTGCAGTTTCCACCGGCTCCGGCAGTGCCACCCGCTCGAGGTGTTGCGATCCAGTTCGCCGACCCTACGGATCTCTGCTACGTGGGTAATCGGCTCTTCGTCTGTTTCAGTCACACAGGCGTTGCCTTCTCCAATGACAACGGCAATAGCTTTGCCTGGGCAACAATGAACTTTCTTCCGCCCCCGGCAGTACCTGCGGGCAGTAGCCTGCTAGGGCGAATGAGCATGGCGGTGAACGATGATAACAACCAAATCTACGTGTTGGGCGAAGTGGACACCAACCCTTTAGTCAACAATTCCCCCCTCGTTGCTCACGTCTGGCAGATTGCGAATCCCGGTGCGATCGCGCCCGCGGTGCCGATTGCCAACCCTCTCAACAATGTGCCCACCACGGCCAATCTCTGGCCGGGACAGAGAGATTATGACCAAGCCATAGTGGTAACAACCCGGACGTCAGCCATCGGCCCCCCCCTGATCAGAACGGACCGAGTCTACATCGGCGGATCTCTCACTTGGCTGGCAAACTGGAATGCCTCTATCTGGGCGTTCGATGTCATTGGAAACAATCTGGTTCCTTCGCCCGGCGTTTCCGACCAACCCGTTGGCACCACACACGGTGCAAGCACCCCGGGCCTCATAGGTAATGCGGTTCACCCCGATGTTCATAGCCTCCGTAAGGCCACCAATGCGGATGGATCTAACCAGATCTGGGTAGGGTGCGACGGTGGAGTGTTCGTGTCCCTTCGTAACGGACAGAGCAATACGTTTGCCGCAAAAAACGTAGGGCTTTCCTCCATCGAATCGGTGTTCTCCGCGAATCACCCCACGTCCAGCCACTTTGCCATATTGGGATGCCAGGACAATGGCCGACAGGTGAGGGTGGGCAGCACAGTCTGGGAAGTGAAAACCAGCATGCAGGGTGATGGCGGCGGTGTCGTTTTCCATCCGGTGCAGTCACATTACGTGATGGGGCAGTTTATCAATGCAAACTGGGCGTGCGATCCTTCATCACGCTATGTGGGACCGTGCAATGTGGTGGCGAACGACGGAGAGTCCGCAGCCAGCGGCTTTTATTCGGGCATCGCCGCTATCCGCCGAGCAGCTGGAAACCTTGGACGTATTGCCCTGGGTACCAACCGGGTCTGGATTACGGACAATCTGGGAACCAGCAACCCCAATACCTGGAGCGTGCTGCCCATAACAGCTGCCGGCATCTTTGTGCAGGCAAGAGACCCGCGCCCGGGCGGAAGAGGCCCCAGTACGCCCGCCAACCTCGCCTTTGGAGTGCCCGCAGGTGTGCTTGGGCCTGTTGTTACCGTGAAATGGGCGGATGAACGAACGGTACTCGCATTGTTCAATCAAGGCGTTGTTCAGTACCAGGAGAGTGTTGCCAACCCTGGGCGTTGGACATCAACAACCTTGCTATCGCCTGGTATGGCCGCGCCGGTAGCTCCACTGGTCGTGCCGCAGGCAACGTTTTTCACAGACATTGAACCGGTCTCCGGAACCAGTGACTTTTATCTGACAGGAACCGGCCAGACCAGCCAGTGGACGCCTGCGATCCCTGCTGCTCCCCCAAACCCCGCCGTGGCAGCGGTTCCGCCCGCTGCAGCACAGGACACCTGCTATTACTTTGACAGTGCCGCAGGCGGATTTCGACTAACTGGGCTGGGCGCTATCCTGCCGCCGGTACCGCCGATTCTAAACAGCCCCATCGATCCGGCTTACTCGGTCGTTGTCGATCCGGCAAACGTGAACACGGTTTATGTGGGTACCGCATCCGCTGTATGGATCGCCAACAAAATTGCCGGTAACGCTCACAGTCCGTGGCAATTGTTCGTCAATGGACTGCCAGAGTCTACCGTTCAGGATTTGAACGTATGGACCGATCCAACTGGGGCAGCAGGCTCACCACGATTGCTGCGGGCGGCGCTTCAGTCTCGTGGAGTGTGGGAAGTTAATCTGGCCGCAGCAGAACCGATCCGAACCTACCTGCGTGTGCACGCACGGGACGATCGCCGGATATTTCCAACGCCAATGCAGAACCCCAGGCGACGACCGGCCGCACCGGCGGAACGATTTTTCGCCAGCCCTGACATTTCTATTCGACCGGAAGCGCCGGTTACCAACCCGCCGTCATTTCGTGGTACGAATCTCTTGAACGGTAACCTCCGCTACCAACTCTGGACATTCCAGACGGCATTCCGTTGGATCTATCCCAGCATTATTCCGGATGGCCAATGGAGTGATCAGTTTGGCGACCTGGTGGAGAGGCACCGCCGACTGTTAGGGCTTCCGAACGCAGGTTCCCGGCGCGTAGATGCAGCTCTCTGGACAGCCGTGATGGCCGCTGCTCAGGATGAAAACGGTTCTCCCGGCGTCTATCGGGCACCCTGGCAAAACGCGGTAATACCTGATCTTCCCGGCTCTGAAATCGACCTGATGGAGACGGTGGTACCGCGGCGAGATATCAATGATGTTTGGCAGGTCTACCGGGATCGAAGCACTGTCGACGTGTTATTGCATCACCGTGACACCCGGCCAGTAGCGACTAACGGCTCATTCGTCGTCCTTTTGTGGCGTTCAGACCCCTCTCAGAACACCTTGCTGGCAACCGACTGCACCAACCTCGTTCCCTTCGCCAGAAGCCTGGCAGGCGGCGCGCCACAACCGATACCCGCAGGCTGGAATGTGCCACTGGCCACTGATGGCACGCCTTTGCACAGATTGTCAGTTCCTTTGGCTGCGCGCATGCCAAGGGCTGTCGCTATCAACATCGATCTTTCAGCCATACCCACTGGGCAACGCGTTCTGCTTGTCGCGATCGCAGGGTCAACGGCGGATCCATTTTCGGCGGTCCCTGCCGGTGCGCTGGACCGGGTGGAACGACTCGTTCGAGACTGGCCGCACGCAGCAGCTCGCCTGATCAGTGTCTGGCGCAGGCCCGGCACTCAACTTTTCCCTTAAGAAAGGACGCCACCCATGGAATTTGATGCATTAACGCTCGTCCTCCTGGCGCTGGTTATCCCGGCGTCTTTTGTGCTGTCCGCCGCGGCTGGGCTGGGCGGCTCACTGATCCTTGTTCCAGGCTTGATGATTGCCATCGGAACCCGAGAAGGCATTGCCGTGGCCGCACTGCTTCTGGCGTGCAACAACATCGCCAAGGTGGTCGTTTACAGGCAAACACTGCCGTGGGCTGCGTCTGCGTTGATTGCGGCGGCAGTCATAGCGGGTAGCGCCCTGGGTGCCACACTCATGCTGCAAGTGCCGGAGGCATGGGTTCGCTACGCGGTTGCAACCATGCTGCTGCTGACGCTCGCCGGCGATTTTTTTGCCCAAGGGCCGGTGCGCAAAGCGTGGGCTGTTTTTCTGGCATTCGTTTCCGGCAGCACGTCCGGTTTTTCCGGTACGTCTGGCCCCTTAAAAGGCGTTGCGCTGCGGAGCCTTCAGTTGGAGCGTTTCTACTTCGTTGGGGCAGCTTCACTGGTCTCGATGCTTGGCGACATGACCAAGGCTCTGGTGTTCAGTCAATCAGGCCTGATCACTACACAGCATTTCTTAATGGCTGGCGCGTTGGTCCCGGTAATGGCCGGTTGCACATTGTTGGGACGAAAAATCAATCGGGAAGTGGGGGAGAAGTGGTACAGCGTGTTGTTCTGGACCGTCATGGGCGGCTATCTGATCCGGATAATGGTGGCGTAAATGGCAGACAAGAAGAAGCGAGACGTAGGGCAGGTCCATACGACCAGCGCGCAGGAGCCGGAATGCCAGCATGAGCAAGGCGAATGCACGGGTGAACATGAGGCTCACAAACCTGATTTTGACGAAAAAGATTCCAATATCTCACCAAGACGAAAAGCGTCGGGGCCTAACATGCGAATCCGTAACCGATCAGCGGACCTAGAGGAAATTCCCTCAGATCAAGCCCCTGATCAAAAACCCCCAAGGCCCCCTGAAGCAAAAATTCAGGACGATCTGCCTCCAGAATCCGAGAGCTGAGCATGACAACCATCGTAGACCGCTTTGAGCTCGACTTCGCAGCAACGGGCGGTCAAGCCGGAACCATCACCGAACCCAGCGTGGCAAGTTCGGGTAAACGGATCATGATGACCGGGAACTGGTTTTGCTCACGCTCAACAACAGGGGGTAAAACCTGGAAGTTCATCGACCCATACACCGAGCTGCCCCCGGCGGACGCCGGCTTCTGCTGCGATCAACTTGTTCACTACTGCAAATCGCACCGCCTGTGGATCTGGTTACTGCAGTTTTCCAAGAATACGAGTGGCAATCTGATCCGTGTTGCCGTCAGTTCGTCGGGCAAACCGGGCACCTGGACCTGGTGGGACACTCGCCCTCAGGACATTGATGAAAACTGGGCTCAGGTATGGCTGGACTATCCGGATCTGGCCGAATCTGACGCGCACCTGCTGCTCTCATTCAACGCGTATTCAACAACCGCGGACCGTTGGCAAAGAGCCGTCATTTTAAGGCTATCTCTGGACCAACTCAAAGCCCGTCAGCAACTCACCCGCAAAGCCTGGTCAACAACCGAATTCGGGTCTCTGCGTTTTGCGCGGGGGGTGAGCAGTACCGCTATTTTTGCAAGTCTGAGCACCAGCAGCCCGTCGCTTGAGATATTCCGCTGGCCAGACTCTGAAAGCGAGGTCTCGCAGGTTTCGGTACCGATCACCCCCTGGAGCAACGGTCCATACGCTTCGAGTTCAGACGCTACCAGCGCCTGGATGAACCGGTTGGACGACAGGATAACCGCCGGCTGGGATTCCGATGGCGTTCTGGGATTTGCATGGACAGCCTCTGCCGACGCTCTGCATCCCTTTCCCTACGTTCGAGTGGTGCGCGTTGATAAATCTACCAATGAGCGAATGGATGAACCGGTTTTGTGGAACTCTGATCGGGCATGGGCCTATCCGGCAATCAGTCCAAACCAACGAGGTGATGTGGGCATAGTGGCATTTTGCGGAGCAGGGGGGCGACACCCCACTTTGAGTGTCGGTTGTCTCGATCCGTCAACAGGTCTTTGGAATATGGCGCTGGGTTCAGCTTCAACCCACATGCCAACGGCACAGGCCTGGGGTGACTATATTGATATACAACCTGACCCTCGGCGCAAAACCTATTGGGTGGCGTCCGGGTTCACCCTCAGAGGGGGTGGCGACAGATCGAACATCGTTCCTCGCGTTGTGGTTTTTAAACCCTAGAGTTCGTGAAGTGATAGTTCTTACTGTCTGCTCTCAACTCTGGAGCCTTGGTGACCCTGAAGCGACGCAAATGATGGTAGAATCCTTTTTTGAAATTTTACACTGCGCGCCATTAGAAATTCTCCAGCGTGCAGTGGCTGCCCATCCCAGTAGGATCCCAATGAAGAAAACCTTCACGTTAGACCACCCAAAAATTAAAGTGCCTCGCCTCGTCGATTCGGTGAAGCACGACATCAAAAAATTCCTGAAAAATGAACGTAAAAAACCCCTGCCATCGGGTGCTAAATACTGGGATTTCAATTGCAAGTTCGGGCAATCGGAAGAAACTGCGGTTGAGGTGGACCTATCATCGTTAACGAAATATATCGATGAGCTTGTTGAAAACAATATTATGATCATTTATGTGGAAATTACACCGAAAGCCATTGCGGCCGGTGAAAACCCGCCTGCAAAGTTGAGCTAAAATCTTTCCAGTGATGCTCACGGTTGTGAGCAGAGGCCATCCATGATTCCAGCGTTAAGATGGCCAGAATCATGGAGGTCACATCTGTTACAGTTGAATTGCTTTAGTTAACTTCTAAACGTAGAAATCCAGCTCTTCCTGGGCTTTCAACAGATCCCGCATCTTGATGGGGTCGTCACCAAAGAAGAAAATCAGGCCCCAATGAGTTCCGAAGGCTGACCGGTCAGGAACTGTCTCTTCTGTCGGCGCGACCAATTCGTGAGACACAAAGTAGGGGTGATCAACTGTTTCTTTGGGCATTTCCAGCTTGCTGACCACACGACGTCTTGGATACACACCGAAGCAACCTGCGTAGCCCTTCGCGTCAACCACTTCGCGGGGGAAAAAGGCGTCTACTTCCTCTTTCGTGCTCTTGGGATCAAACACCAGCATTGAGGCCTGGTACGCGCTGAATCCATAGGCGCGCTCGATCAGCTCGAACGCCTTGAATCCGGGCGGGCGATAGGCAACTTCGCCAAAGTACATCTCGCCGTCTGCGGTGACGAAGTACTCGGGATGAATCAAACCGAATTTTATCTCGAACGTTTTGATGAGCAGCTCGATCTGCTTGGTAATCGCGTTACGCCAGCTCTCGAGTTGCGCGGTAGCAGGCACGAACACCGAGTAGCCCAGCGTTACGTATTCGGAAATATTAAGGAATTTGATTTTCCCGTCGTGGATCCAGGCCTCAACGGCAAACTCCCAGCCATCCAGGTGACTTTCCATCAACAGGGGATATTCTTCGGCCGGAATGGCGTCAATTTCTTCTACCTTCCGAATCATTCGATGGCCGAGGCAACCGGCTTTGTCAAATGCCTTGACGTGAATCGGGTCATCGGGGTCGCCGTCCAGCTTGAGCAGCGTCTGGTTGACTCGTTTCATAAAGCGGACGATGTCTTCTTTCTCGTGTGCCTCCTCGAAGATACCGACACGAATACCGCCAAGCTGTGCACGGCGCTTCATCAGAGCCTTGTCGCGGAACAGAATAGACTGCCCGAACATACGAGGGCTATCGAGGAGGACGGAGTTGATCGCCCCTGACCACTCGACGGTTTCCTCGAATAGCGGTATCGCCACATCAACGCCTTCCGCCTTAAGCCTTTTTGCAATCTCCAGGGATCGGTCGTTCAGACGGAGAAAATCCCAGGGGATGAACGGTATCTTGTTTGCCGTGCAGAAATCCGCCGCCCAGTCCGGAGCAACCACTATGTAGCGGCGGTCAAACTTCTGCGCGGCCTTGATCGCATTGACACTCCAGCCAAGCAGCGCGATATAACCTTTATTCGGATCCTTGGGAGTCTCGGTGCCTTTAACTGAGTCCATGTTCGGATCGAGCCAGGCTGATACTTCTTTAGATACTTGAGTTTCTGAGGTTATCGACATTCAACGTTCTCCTTGGTGGTCAACCCAGATAAATTGCGCCTTTGTAGAAACGCACCAGGTAAACTGAGCCTTTTTGCATTGCCGGCGATCCCAATATAGTCGCCCCGGTTACAAATTGAAACGAAAGTCCCGGGATAATTTGCTTCCGAAAAGTATTGAGAGCATCTTTGGGCGAGCCCAAGCAGCCTATTGAGTAGGCAAGGAAAATATTGTGACTACTACCTTTTTTGATCCAGATTCCAACGCTTTAGTGGCAGACTTTGACGAAGCCCTGGAACAGCTTGCGCTTGCCCGCCAGACCGCTCCCTTGGCGCGCAACACGGAGGTGCTGGGTGCTGCACTTCACGTTATGGAAGCTCCCGGCGGGCTGGACGCGTTGTACGCCCGAGTACCGGCGATGGAAGCCAAGGGCGTATTCACCAACAGTGATTGGGGCCAGCCAGCCATCCTGAGGCCCGCCCTTGCAGTGCGAACGTTACGCCAGGGGGCACCCGACTACACGGTTATCGAAGCCCTGAGTGAGCTTCGCCTGCTTGCCGTGGCCATGGGTGATTATCGCCATCCCGGAATTTCAGCAGAGCAGGCAAGACACTTTCTGACCCAGGTGACGGCATTGAATCTGGATCTGTTGTCAGGCCAGATGAGCGAAGCGGATCGGGAGCGGCCGCAGGGGCTGGGGCAAATTGTCAATTCACTCTATCAGTACCTGCTCAGCAGGCTGGGCTACGAGAGTATTCTCGATAGCCTGGTGCATGAAGTAAGCCGTTTGCTGGCCCAGCGCCCGATACAGACAGATAGCATCAAGCAGATGATCAGCCAGATTGCCAAATGCCTGTTTGATCCGGAAATAGAGACCTCGGGTATGGATAAAGCAGCGCGTCTTGTCGGCGCTTTATTCGGTCCAACTCCAGGATGTCGCGATGACCCGGGCTTTACGGTCTACAGCGAACGTCTGGCCACCATGGACGAACCAGCACTCTCTGAAGAGGCGCAGGGCTTTGCCAGTGCAATGCATAGGACGGGCCTGGTTTCCCCCTACCATCCCATGCTGTTACGACTCCTGCGCGGCCATCGGGATGACCTGATACCTTTGGCATTGGGCCTGAGCATTACAGGCAACGATGTTCTCCAATGCTACCGTCAGATTGTCCTCAAACTGATCGACGAGGTTGTACATCCCGACACCTGTCAGGCTGTATACGGCCTGGCCATGTTTCTTGAGCGTGGCGCTTTGTTCACCCCTGCAGTGGCTTCGGGCCTGTGGCGGCAAATCGAACTGAAATTGTGCCCGACAGCCTCTGGCAAACTGAGCGCCGTTTTCGGTAATGCGCACCCTCCACGGGTGTATTTACTCGCCGGTGTACTGAGTCTCTTGGGGCAACCGCTGGGTGTTGGCCAGGGTAATAACCCAACGTGTCAGTCGGTCATCGGTCTTTCCATGTGGGCCTTCAACGACGCCGATTTTCTGTTGCAGCTGGTGGCCTGGGCTGCCCGTGATGATGATGTCATCATGCGTTTCGAGGGTCAGCAAATTAATTCACAACACCTGGAAGCAGGTCTTGCGAAAGAACCTCCAACCGATGTGGACCCGGTTTCATTGATTCTGGTGCCTCACCTTGACCGCATTTATAGTGAGATGGGGCGCTTGTGCGGCGTGCGCGACGACGACCTGCACCGCTGGATCAACCCCGAAATGTATGGCTGGTGGGTAGGGCATGGATTTCTCAGTGTCATTAGCCGGGAGACCGGACATATTCATGATTATCAGAACTTTATACGCTACTTTTATGCCTGCTATCACCCATATTACAACGGCAGCATACCTGTCATCCATCCGCAGCCGGCGGGTATCGCAGTTACCGACAGTGGAGGGCGCCTCGTTGGACGCCATGCCATAACAATCATCCGGGTAACCCTTGATCGCCTTGGCGAGATGCGTATCTACTTTTTCAATCCCAACAATGACAGCGGTCAGGATTGGGGCCAAGGTATTAACTGCTCGACCCAGAGTCATGGTGAGCGCTATGGCGAAGCATCACTGCCGTTCGCCGAATTTGCTTCACGCTTGTGCGTATTTCATTACGACTCGAGGGAACTGGGGGATGTATCGGTGGTTCCCGAAATAGACGTTGCACGCGCAATAGAGTTCGGCCGCACCAGTTGGGCTGCGGGTTATGAGAAAGCCCCGGAACGCTCATAGCTGTTTACCCCTCCAGGTTACGCACTTGCTGTGCCAGTATGGAAAAATCGAAGAGTTTTCCTTTGGGCACAAGCAACAGCAGAAGCGACACCGCGATCGGCACCAGCGATGCCAACAGGAAGGATTCCAGCAGATAGGTAGTGGGTGCGCCCGGTGTCGGGAATACGATAAGCCCCGCGACTAGGCCACCTAAAGTGCTGAGTGCGGCGTTATAGCTCTGGTAGCGGGCGTTGTAGAAGCCGAAAAAGACCGGGAAGGCCGCCGCGCAGCAAAGCAGATCGGCCAGCAGGAACAGGTACAGAACGCTATAGCCTTGGGCCGCTACAAAAAGCACTGGCACCGACAGCAGCACAATCAGCCAGCGCGACAGTGACAACAGATTGCGATTGTTCAGCTTGGGCAGTAGCCGTCGTAGGTCCACCACCATAATGCTCGACAGCCCGCTGATAGTGGAGTCGGCGCTGCTCATAATCAGCGCCAGTCCGAACGGCAGCAGACCTATGGCAAACCACAGTGGCACGTCTGCCAGCAGCACGCTGAACAGCGCAACCGAACCATCCCCAGGCAACCCCAGCCCCACAAACGCCAGCCCGAAAAGACCCATAACGAATATGATGGGAAAGCTCAGCAGCCCGCTGATGATAAACCCGTTGCGGATCACCTTATTGTCGCGGGCTGCGAAAATACGCTGCCAGGTTCCCTGGTAAAACAAGCCGGTCAGCACCACTGCGATAAAGAACGTGAGGCCGGATTTCAGACCGTTGATGTCCAGCGGGTTTAGTAGGTGCGGTGCTTTTTCCTGCAATCCCTGCAGCGCGGGGGCCAGTCCACCGGTGGCGTGCCAGCCGAAACCAATCAGCACAACCAGAAACGGCAAAATGACCAGCATCTGCACCCGGTCAGTAAAAATGGTTACTCGCAGCCCACCGTAAAGGGTGTAGAGCAGGGTGGCCGCCATCACGATGCTAGCGGTTAGCCACAGCGGTACCGGCGCCAGCAGGGCGACCATCTGAGCGATGGCGGTCAGGCCGGCGGTCAAGCTGATAAACAGGTAAAAAATCATGATAACCAGCACAAAACCGTACATCACTCGGCCATAGCGGTAGAGCACAAATTCGGTAAGGGTGTGGCCCTCGGGCATCAGCGTGCGGATACGGTAGCCCAGGGGAATCATGATCAGGCGCGGCGCCAGCGCGCCCAGGGCGTAACCGGTTACAGCACCGATACCGCCCCAGGTTGCTGCCTGTGCCGGGCCAAACAGAATCCAGGTGCCCATGGTGGTGGCCAGCAGTGTCAGCAGGGTGGCGGAGCTGGTTTGGCTATTGCGGGCGACCAGAAAATCGTCCAGATTGTCCTGCTTGCGGCGGGCGTAAACCAGGCCAGGTATGGCGAAAAGCGCAGCAAATAAAACCAGCCACGCTAATGCGGTAGAGGAGCTTAACATCGGTTGTCTTCCTTGCCCTGTCGGGCGCGGGTAGCGTGATCGCCAAAAATGGCTTACCACCGGGGCATCCGCGAAGGAAGAAAGGCGCACAGGAATGCGTATAACGGGCGTTTTCCTTCCCTTCGCCGGCATTACCCGGATCAGGTTCGAAGGGTTACCGCACAAAATGCGGAGTCTCAGCCGTTAACCGGCGCCCCCAGGATTGGCGACAGAGTAGGAAGTCTGCCTGTACTTGTCAATTGCAGGTACTCTTGTCGATTGCAGATGCTTGGGGCCTACATAAGAGCGCGCCGGGTGTGCTATGGTTTTGGCTCGACACGGGGTGTCCTGCTTGCAGGACTGAGATAACACCCGTTGAACCTGATCCAGTTCATACTGGCGAAGGGATGTCAGTCGCAGGCGCAGACTAGATACAGCGCCGCACCTGCCAAATCATACCTTCGCCTCATTTTGAGGTGTCTATGCAACAACCTGTCCGTCTTGATCAACAGCTGGTGCTGGTAACCGGTGGTGCCCGAGGTTTGGGTGAGCACCTGGTACGCGCGTTTCTGCGTGAGGGCGCCAACGTCGTGATCAATTACTACACCAGTGCGGAGGCCGCGCAAAGGCTGGCCAATGAAGCGCCGGAGCAGGCATTGGCCGTGCAGGCCGATGTCACCGACCGCGCTGCAGTGAACGCCATGTTTGCCCGCGCCCGGCAGCATTTCGGAACTCCGGTGACCACGGTAATCAACAACGCCCTGCCGGATTTTTCATTCAACGGCGATGCCCGCCCCAACGCGGAACAACTGAGCTGGGACAATCTGCTCCAGCAGTTTGCCGGTGTGGTGGGCGGTGCTCTGAACACCATTCAGGCGGCGCTCGATGGAATGCGCGAGGTTGGGTTCGGCCGTATCGTGAATGTGGGGACGAATCTGTTCCAGAATCCGGTGGTGCCTTACCACGACTATACCGCCGGCAAAGCGGCCCTGCTGTCGCTCACTCGTACACTGTCGCAGGATCTGGGGCCTGACAACATCACCGTGAATATGGTCTCCGGTGGCCTGCTGCGCACCACCGATGCCTCCTCCGCTACACCCGAGGCTGTGTTTGATTTCATCGCAGCAAGCACTCCGCTGCGCCGGGTGACGACGCCCGCAGAGTTTGCCGATGCCACCCTGTTTTTTGCATCGCCCTGGTCGCGAGCGATCACCGGGCAGAACCTGCTGGTCGACGGCGGGTTGGTGAAAAACTGATGGCCGCCTCACAGACCGCTAAGCGCATGATGCACATAAACCTGTTTCTGATGGGCTGTGGCCACCACCGGGCCGCCTGGCGCCATCCGCAGTCGGCGGTGGAACAGCTGGGTGATATTCGCTACTACGAGCGCTTGGCGCAAACCGCTGAACGCGGCAAGCTGGATGCCGTGTTCTTTGCCGACAGTAACTCGGCGGGCAATGTCTCTGATGGCAGCTGGTGGTATCTCGAGCCACTCACGGCCATCGCCGCCATGAGCCGGGCTACCGAGAATATTGGCTTTATCAGTACGGTCTCCAGCACCTTTTACACACCCTTCCACGCCGCACGCCTGGTCGCTTCACTGGACCATATCTCCGGTGGTCGCATTGGCTGGAACGTGGTGACTTCCATGTTTGATGTTGAGGCAAGAAATCATGGCTATGACGCCATGCCGAGCCACGCCGAGCGCTATCGCCGCGCCGATGAGTTTGTGCAGACGGTGCTTGGGCTCTGGGATTCCTGGGCTGACGATGCTTTGGTGTTTGACCGCCATGGCCACTACGCCGACCCTGAAAAAGTGCGGCCCATTGATCACCACGGAGAGTTTTTTCGGGTTGATGGCCCGCTGAACGTACCGCGACCGGTGCAAGGCCATCCGGTACTGTTTCAGGCTGGCGCTTCGGAGCAGGGCAGGGCCTTGGCAGCGAAATGCGCAGAGGCCATTTACGCAGTGGCCTACGATTTACCGGCGGCGCAGAACTACTATCGCGACATCAAGAAGCGGGTCAAGGCGGCCGGGCGCGACGTTACGGTGCCCATCATGCCTGGGCTGGTCACCTACGTAGCGTCAACGGAAGCCGAAGCGCTGGCCAAACAGCGTGAACTGGACGAGTTGCTACCGGTGGATGCCTCTTTACGGCAGCTGGCCATGTTCATCGATCAGGATTGTTCTGGCTGGGAGCTGGACGCACCGGTGCCGCCACTGCCGTCGCTGGAGGAGTTCAAAGGGCCACAGGGGCGTTACAGCACCATATTGCGCATTATTGAAACCGAGCAACCCACACTGCGCCAGTTGCTAGGCCGGTTGGCAGCGGGCGGTGGCCACTGCACCATGGTGGGCACGCCGCAACAGATTGCAGACAAAATGGAGTACTGGTTCAACAACGAAGGCGCCGATGGTTTCAATTTGATGCCGCCGTCTTTACCCGTTGGTATTGAGGACTTTATCGAGCAGGTGGTGCCGGAGCTGCAGCGTCGCGGTCTGTTCCGCAGCGAATACGAGGGCAGCACTTTGCGCGATCATTTGCGGCTGGCGCGACCTGGTTTGCTCTGAACAGTTTGCCCACACGCACACCAACGCAGCTTTTTTTGAATAAAAATCGGATAAAGGTAGATATTGCTACTTTATCCGGGGCAAAGTGCTACCCAAGATGTCGGAGAGCGCTTGGAGGAAATTCTGGTATTGGCGTACTTACAGAAACGCGCTTTCAAATTGCGGAGGCCTATGTCCCTTTAAGATCGTTAATCCGATCTCGGCAAACGCAGTCTTTAACATGCGAGATTTTGTGATGAGCATTGTATTTTTTTTCTGCAGCGCGTTTTTTCTGGCAGGCGGCGCCATTGCTGAAGGCATCGTCCAGTGGGAGCCTGCACCTCAGCCGGAGCCTGCCCGGGAACGGAAACCCGGACTTGCATCTCAGCCGGAGCCTGCCCCGATAACTGGCTTCGTAAAATTGAGCTGGAGAGCACCTTTGACGCGAGTCAACGGGGAGTCCTTGGCAATGGGTGAAATTGACAAATATATAGTCCGATACGGTACCGTGCATAACATTAAAGAAATGTCTGCTGAAGAAACTGTTGAAGATGGCCAGGCAATGGCGTTTGAAATTGCTGGGCTTGGAGAGGGTACTTGGTACTTTGCAATGCGAACTATAGATACCAATGGCCTTGAGAGTGATTGGTCTGTGTCAGTCAGTAAGTCCATTTCCCGATAACTCAGGCAAAAGAACCCGCAATAACGGGATTCCAAAGAAAGGCCCGCCAGCAGCTTAGTGATCATTCAATGGCACGGCTTCGTAGCGCTGATATCGAGGGCACTTCCTTTGCGGCGATCGCATCGTAGATAATACACTTTTAGTTTCCGGACTATAAAATGGGCGGAAACCACCGTCAGAAACTTCCAATACACGTCAAACTTCCGTGGCGTTGGATTCTATGCTAGCTTGAAAATGGAAAGACTTCGGAGAGTTGGAGAATGTGTTTTCTTCCAGCTTTAAGTGCGCTTTGAGGGATGACACCCTGGAAGCAAACGGTAGGAGCGTTCTCATGCAACCTCTATCCCGGAATTCCTCGCGCTTTGTAACTTCGCCATTCCTTGCGTTTTTTTGTTTCGCAAGCTTGATCGCCTATTCAAGCGTGAGTGCGGCACAAGAAACCAAATCGAACCAAGAAATACCTCTGTATTTTCCACCACCGCTCGTTGTCGAGCCTTTGCCCCCGCGCACGCCTCCAGAAGATGAACTGGAACGCGACCCTGGCGGGATCCTAGTATTGCCCAATACACCGGCAAATGACGTGAGCGGATCATGTTCTGACGATCTAGAAACAAATGCCTGTGCTCAAAACGAAACAGCTCTCGCGATCAATCCAACAAACAATGACAATTGGGTCGGCGGTGCCAACGACTATAGCGGGCCGATCATGCTGGATGGACGGGCTCAGGCAAGTTGTGGGTTTTATTCATCGAATGACTCGGGACAGACATGGTCCGGCGGATTGTTGCCCACACAGGATGGCTTTACGGGCGGCGGCGATCCATCCCTTGCATTCGACAGTGACGGTAACGTCTACTATGCCTGCCTGAACTTCGAACTTACTTTGCCTGGTCACAATCTAGGGCAGTCCGGCCTTTATGTCTTCAAGTCAACAAATGGCGGCCAAACCTTCGCCGCGCCGACAGAGGTGATAACTGGCACTGGGCTAACGGATTTCCACGACAAACAGTTCATCACCACAGGTGCCCTGACAAACAAAATCTATTTGGGATGGATGCACCAGGGCGATATTCGACTGACGGGGTCAGATGATGCTGGTGCCAGTTTTAATTCTCCGACACCAGCCGCGAATGTTGAGATCAATGATCCTACCAATAACACCAATCAGGGTGTTGTGCTTGCAACGTTGGGCTTTCCAAATCCGGAAGGCCCAGATGGAGAGGCGATCTACGCAGCATGGGTGGACCTTGATCAAAACCGTATTTTGTTCGATGCATCGACTGACGGCGGGATGACTTTCGGTAACGACGTTGTTGTCGAGGGCAGCCTGGTGCAGTTCCCAATGCGCCCGACGGGCAGCGGGATCGGCGTGGACGACCGAACGACACTGATTGGAGAGCACGGCGACCTGGTTGAAAACCCGGAGAACGCCTTTCGCGTGAACAGTTTTCCCAGCATAGATGTGTGCCGAAACCAGCTTAGCCCATTCTTCGGCCATATCTACATGGTCTATGCCGACTATCGTTTCGGGAATGGCGATATTTTTTTCAAACGCTCAGAAGATGGTGGAGTGCACTGGCCTGGTGGTTTCACCCGCAAAGTCAATGATGACGACGGCGATCACGATCAGTTCTTTCCATGGATTGATGTTGATGAGAACTGCAAGGTCAACATTGCCTTTTATGATCGTCGCGATGACCCGGAAAATTTGCGGTTTCATCTCTACTTCACACACTCGACTGACAGCGGGAGTACTTTCTCGACCAATGCTCGGGTGACGACTGTTGCCTCCAGCAACTGGCAATTTCACGGTGGTTTTGTCGGGGACTATCTCCAGACTGCTGCAACGACTGCGGAAAGTGCAAGTTTTCATCATCAGGTCGATCGCGCTGGCGTTCTTTGGATGGATACGCGCAATGGTGGTCAGGATGCTTACGCAGGATCCGTGCTGCAAACCAACAACGGCACCTGGATCAATGTCGATGTCGATCTGGTTGCGAACCAGCTTGCGACTGATCTCGATTTTGTCTTCTCCGGCGACGTAAGTGGTGATTTCGGCGGCATCTACCATGGGAATGCCAACCCGTTTCAGGACGAAGAAATCACTTACGATGCTGGTGAAAACGAAACCAAGCTCGTTTTTCTCGATCCGCAACCGGGTCCACTTCACCCAGGAGATATGGCCCATGTCGGGTTTATTCTGGAAGCCGATGTGCCAATAATCGACACATTCTGGACCGGGTCGGGCGATATCGGGTCGATTCCCATGACATCACTCGATTTCACCTATGATCCGGAAGACAGGATCGTAACTGCGTTTCTCTGCAATGATCGTGCTGATGGAAAGGCAATTGCCATTGCGATGCCTTCCTACGCCGTCGTTAAGTTACCCATCGAACTGAAAGACCTGAACGGCGACGCGCTCCCAGCCGAACTAGCTGAACAGGGCGAGAGCCTGGCAGCTCTGCCGACAGCAGCGGGAGCTTTACCTTCCGGCGAATGTTATGAAGCTCAGATTCCTGGAGAAGTCGCTCAATTCGAAGCGGTGGTGATCAATGCAACACTTTCCTTTACCGGCAGTGCCGGGCGCAGCAGGAGCAACCTGTTTGCACAAAAGGTTGCGAAGGATGCCCGCGAAGTGGACGAACCAAGCCGTAAGCGCTTTGTATATCTCGCTAAGCTCCTCTGTGGAGCCCAGCCGAGCACCACTGATTTGCGGCTTGCGCGCGGCCACTACGCCACGACAATCAACGTTCACAATCTGGATAAAAGACCCGCAAAGCTCACGAAATCACTTTCACTGGCCATACCGCCAGGCGGTCAGAAACCGGGCGAAATATACCCTCTAGGGCGTGACATGTTACCAGCGGGACGAAGTTTGGCGACTGAGTGCAACGAAATTCGTAAAAAGGTCTTCGATGGAAAACTGCCGGCCCCAGTCATTGATGGCTATGTCAAGATTGTGAGTGATCGTCGTCTTGTTGTTTCCGGTGTCTATACGACGGCAACACTGAATGCAGAAGGCACAGCTGAAGACCATAGCTCTATCCACATTGAAGCGGCTGTGGAACGCAAACTTGAGAACTCGGACGAAAACCCGTTGCTCGCCGACTTGGTGGTTGATGACGATTTTTCAATCGATGCAAATTGTGAGGATCGACGGTGCAGGATCAGTCTGCGCTTCACCGTCCGCAATGTTGGTGCAGGTGTTGCCGGGCCTTTTACGGTGGATATTGCACGGAACCAACCCATAGCCTCGCTAGCGAATGTTTCCGTGCCAGCAGGCCTTGCACCTGCTGCCGCTTTTGCAGACAGTGTAACCGTCGATTACCAACTCAATCAGAATGATCCGAAAAAACTTTGCGTTAAAGCCGACCACCCAACCAACGCGGTCAATGAAAGCAACGAGATCAACAACGAGCGCTGTTTTGGCTTCTGATCTGTTTCGTCAATACATTCAAGGAAAGGCTATGCTGACTAAATGATAGATTTAACATAATATACATTATGCGCAGTACGGGATGCGGATTTACCCAATAAATAGGCTGTCGGTGGACGACCACAGAAAGTGCTAAAGAATAGCCACAAGAAGTGCTAAATTTTCACAAAAAGCACTAAATCCGTCGCCCACTGTTCTATCTTGTTGATTTGGAGCCATTGTTGCCAACACAGGTTATTATTCAGATACCAACCGTTCGTGGTAGAAATTGATACCTTATTGAGAAGCTGGAATCAGCACAAAAAGCACTTTCACCGATTCCATAAGGCACCACCTCAACTGATTACTAGTGGCAAGCGACACCACCTCTACTTCCAAGAATTTCTGGTTCGCCCATCTATTTATGTGGCGCTGAACCTGCGATTTAACCAGGCTGACATTGAGCCGACGATTCGGTATTGGGCGGACGAACTTCTTCCCGGACGCCGAGTGCAAGGAGACAGCAGATGAAAAAAAAGATTCTGATTACCGGTGCCACCGATGGCATCGGCTTGGAAACCGCCAAGCGCCTGTTCTCGCAGGGCCACACCCTTTTGCTGCACGGCCGTAGCCCGGAAAAACTGGCGGCGGTAGAACGGCAGTTAACCGATGGTAATGGTGCCGGGCTGATCAACACCTACGTGGCTGACCTATCCCGCCTGGCCGAAGTCAGGCAACTGGCCGAGACCATATCACAGGCTCACGATCAACTGGATGTGATCATCAACAATGCCGGTGTCCTGAAGGCACCGGACACGGTGACGCGGGACGGGCTCGATGTGCGGTTTGCCGTAAACACGGTTGCGCCCTACATGCTGACGCAAAGCCTGTTACCTGTGCTGGCTCCCGCCGCACGGGTCGTCAACTTGTCTTCTGCTGCCCAGTCGCCGGTAGAGCTTGATGCCCTCCGGGGCAAGACACGGTTTACGGACGACATGGCCGCCTACGCCCAGAGCAAACTGGCATTAACCATGTGGACCAAAGCCATGGCTGACGCTTGCACCTCAGGTGATCGTGTATTTGTCGCGGTGAATCCAGGCTCGCTGCTCGGCTCAAAAATGGTCAAGGAAGGCTTCGGCATTGCCGGGAAAAGCCTCTCGATCGGGGCCGATGTGCTAGTACGGGCTGCACTGTCAGAGGAGTTTTCCAACGCCTCAGGTCGATATTTCGATAACGATAAAGGCTGCTTTGGATCACCCCACGCGGACGCTTTGAATGCGCAGAAATGCCAGGCGGTTGTTGCAGTGATCGAAGAGTTGATCGCCGAGCATTAGGCCTGGAAACGGACTCGAGCTGTCGGCAACGCGATCCATTGGATTCAAATGGGGCGAAAGCGAGAATCAGGCCGAAATTGACCGATTCATCGCTTTCGCCTTAACGGTCAGATGGCCGGAGTAGGCTTGGTTTGCACACTTACGGCCAATTTTCCCGAAAAGCGTTTGGCCATGAAGTCCTCTTGGGCGTGAACGACATCGCGTAAAGCATAGGTTTTTGCCACCACCGGCCGGATTTCGTTCCGCTCGATGTAGCCGATCAGGTGCTTCGGCTGAGCACTTCCAGTAACTCAGGCCACTGCGGGCCAGCCACCAGGTCCGCCACCACATGAACGCTCTCTTTATCCAGCGCTTCAAGCAGCGACTGGCCCCTGGGAATCACCTGATCAGCGCCCAGCTGACGCACCTCATCGGACTTGGATTCACCACACACGGCGATCACCTCGGCGCCACGGCGTACTCGGCGTACTCGGCGTACTCGGCGTAGCCACCATTGCACTCGGAACCGAATGTGATGAGGTTGTAGGAAGACGGGTTGTCAGGCGCCTGTTGCATGGGGCGAACCAGCACGCGTTCGCCGATCCGTCCCGAGTCCACACCCTCGCCTACCGCAACGATGATTCCGCACACATCAGCACCTTGAATGCGTGGAAAGCTCAGGGGCTTGCCCGACCAGGTACCGTCTTCTTCGTTGGCCGTCTCAAAACCGGCTGACGCGCCTTGATCCGTTCCCGTTGTCACTCCCTTGGAATACCAGCCTGTGCGAGTGTTGATGTCGGTGTTGTTGATTGCGCTTGCACCTACCTCGATCAGCACCTGACCAGCGTCGGGCTTTGGCACTTTAAGGTTGTTCCGGTATTCGAGTTTGTCCAAACCTCCATGCCCGGTCAGAACAACTCCGGCCATGGTCTCAGGGATATCGATGTGGTTCATGGTGTCACCTCGTCGTTAGTGGCGGACCTATTGCCCTGATCGGCAGCGCCTTACTGGTTCCGAAAAACCTCAAGCAGCCCGCGCCTGCCACGTTGCGCCAGCAACTGGAGGTGATAACACACCCACGGCTACTGCTGGTGTACGCAATGACCGCCGTCGGATATGGCGGCACATTCACCGCGTTCACCTACCTGACGCCCATTCTTGAGGATGTCACCGGATTTGCGTCTGGCATGGTCAGCTTGCTGCTGCTGGTTTATGGCATCTCCGTTGCCGCCGGCAATATCTGGGGTGGAAAACTGGCCGACCGACTAGGGCCAACCTCCGCGCTATACATCATTTTCGGGGGGCTGGCGGCCATTTTGTTCGTGTTCTCGTTCAGCGCCTACAATCCGATTGCAGCTGTCATCACACTGCTGGTCTGGGGTACCTTCGCGTTCGGTAATGTACCGGGGCTGCAGGTGTATGTCGTCCAGTTGGCTGAACGCTATACGCCGCATTCCGTTGACGTTGCGTCCGGGTTGAACATCGCGGCGTTCAACATCGGCATTGCGGGCGGCGCCTGGCTTGGTGGACACGTGGTCGAGGACATGGGGATTATGAACACTCCCTGGATTGGTGGTGTGATTGTGCTGAGCGCCCTGCTTCTGACTCGCATCTCCGCGACTCTGGACAATCGCGAACCGGCTACGGCCTGATCCGCCAACGGCCTCCCGAGAGGGAGGCCCATTGAGGTGTGTTATGAATCTTTCCAAGCTGACATAAGGGCCCATCACCATTGGTTTGGAGCTGCCGCTGGACAACGACTGGACCCAGGAAGGCCGGCGTGGTTTAAAGGTGACCGCTATGGCCTCGGCACGGCACTTTTCCGTGCTTTTTCGAGTAATCACGATGAGCAACTGTAATGCGACGATCCTCCGACCTCAAAGAGTTCCAACGGCTTCAGCTTGTAGTATTTCTCTTCCACGTCTTTAGCTTGCTCGGCGTATGGCTGCGTCATGACTTCCTGCAGTTCTCGCAGCAAAGAGTAGCTCCCCGCTGCCGCTTGCTGATAGGCAGACACAACGAACCATTCCCGCAAACTGTACTTTGGGTTGACGAGCTTCATCTGACGAGAAAGCTCCTCACCAGAGCGAGGTTGAGTGAGCGATTTCCATTTTGTGAGCCACTCTGACCAATGCTGGTCTACGGCTTCGGGGTCAGCATTATATGACGAGCTCTTATTAGAAGCTTTTTTTGAGTGGTCCAATGTTGCCAGGCACCCCCGAGAGCTCGCGGAAGAAAATGGTGTAATCAACAGGCGTTTGTATCATCAGCGTTGCGAGCTCGCTGAACAGCGCCGGGTGAAAAGTGACAAGTCCAAGCTTGGCAGCCCACATCTTTTCCATTTGCGCTTGCATCACTTTTGAAAAATCACTTCGAATCTCGTCGAGCTGCCGCAGACAGTCCTGATGCGCCGTCAGCAACGGCCGCAGCGCCGAACAAAACATGTGGAAGTTGCGTTCTGCCGCCATTGGTTGTTTCAGGAACGAGAAGTGACGTCCGCCGCCTGTCCATGGCTGGTACTGCGGATCAAACACATCACAGAATCCGAACGGACCGTAGTCTAGTGTGAAGCCGCCGGCCGCACAGTTGTCACTGTTGAAGTTGCCCTGGCAGTAACCGACGCGGATCCAGTTCGCCACAAGCGACGCCAATCGGCTGCGGAACTCGCGCGCAAGCAACACTACTTTTTCGGCGGTGCGTACTCGGGATTTTCGATTGGTGTGGGATTGACCGGAACATAGTGGCCCGTGAAGACTTGTCGCGGCGCGTGGTCGGCTCCGTTTGCTTTCCCCTCAGGATCGCAGTTGAGAGTATCCATGAGCGAATAGTCTGCCAACGTTGCGAGATCGTCTAGGGTCGCGACTATAGGGGGTGTTTCCCGGGGCAGTCCCTTTAGCATAGGGACTCCTCATGAGTGGGTTTGATTATGGTCAGCAGTGTGTATGGTTAAGTTAGTTCTGTCTTAAATTAACTGGGTTATCTTCGAGCCTCACCCAAAAAAACATTCCACCCGATGACATGAATGACATCGCGGTCGCCTGAATAAAGAAAAGGAAACTTCAAGGCGCCATTGGGGTAGAGTCGGGCAACTCGGTTTGATTGTTTGCTTAACCACGAAAAGGTTCTAGGATCAGTTATTGCACCTGCTGAATGACCCATTATAATTAGATCGCTGAGACTCTGCCATGCTACCCGGAGTACACCTTATCCATTTCCTTTCCTTCCCCTGTTCCCGTGTGCGGAACTCCGCCCTGGCATTCCTGCTAGTGCCAGGAGTAGCAATTGCTGTTGGGAACGAAGACAGTCTTTGGGATACGTCGCTGGAAGAACTGGGTCAGATTCGAGTGGTATCCATAGCTTCTGGTACTGAAACCCCGCTTGATAAAGCGGCAGCGATTACCTCTGTTATCAGTGCTGACGACATTTCGGCCATGGGCGCAACGGACCTCGATCAGATATTGGAAACAGTGCCTGGGCTGCACGTTAACCATTCAGACCAGACCTTTTCGTCTAAATACATTTTCAGAGGGATTACTTCGAGCTTTAATCCGCAGGCATTGTTGCTGGTAAACGGTATTCCTGTAACCACAATGATGTATGGCAATCGTGGTAATGTCTGGGGCGGCATGCCGATCAAAGCAATAGAGCGTATCGAAGTTATTCGGGGCCCGGGTTCTGCTTTGTATGGCGCCGATGCTTACGCGGGCGTCATCAACATTATTACCAAGAGTGCGCAGGACGTGCAGGATACCGTTGTAGGTGCCAGAACAGGAAGCTTTAACACCCGTGGTGGCTGGGTTGAAGCTGGCAAACAGCTGGACGGCGTGGGTGTAAGCTTCGTACTTGAGTATCAGGAAACTGACGGCTGGAGGGAAACTATCCGGCACGACGACCAAACAAATTTTGATATAGCTTTCGGAACATCGGCATCGCTGGCTCCTGGTCCGGTAAACACCTCGGTAGATCAGTTGGATGCAAGAGTAGATGTCAGCGCTGACAACTGGCAACTTCGAGCTGGATTTCAGGATCGCGGTAACGTGGGCACTGGCCCCGGTATTGCTCAAGCGTTGGACCCTGAAGGCCGCTATAGCTCCCAGCGATTCAACACAGACTACAGTTATCGCTGGCAGGAAGTCGTGGATGGGCTCGATGTTGAAGCCAGAATAAGCTATTTCAATATTACCCAAAAGCCAGAAAATAATATTGTTCTCTACCCCCCTGGTGCATTTTCTGGCACATTTCCCGACGGCTTCATCGGTAGTCCGGGATATAAAGAGAATCAGGTTCGTTTTGATCTGAGTTCAATATATAGCGATTTGGATGATCACCGCGTACTAACCGGTGTTGGGGCGTTTTGGGCAGATTTGTACGAAGTTACTGAGAGCAAAAACTTCAATCCGGATTTTAGTCCAAAAGGCAGCGTTGAAGATGTTTCCGATGATTCCAGTCAAGTCTGGATGCCGGAGGAAGCCCGGACTAATTACTACGCTTTTGTACAGGACGAATGGCAGTTTGCTCAGAACTGGCAACTGGTTAGCGGCATCCGCTACGATCACTACTCGGATTTTGGTAGCACTATCAACCCACGAGCCGCATTAATCTGGGCGACCACAGACACCATTACCACAAAGTTACTATATGGCAGAGCATTCAGGGCGCCATCGCTGAATGAACTTTACGCGGCCAACAATCCGATTGCCGGGGGCAACACTGACCTTGATGCTGAAACTATTGACACCTTTGAGATTGCTCTATCACATCAAGTCACGTCCCAGCTCCTTTATGGGATCAACGTGTTCTACTATGAAATCGATGATCTAATCACGGCGGAGCCCCTTTCTGGCCCTATCTCCACAGAGTACCGGAATACAGGCAAGCGCAAAGGACATGGAGCGGAATTCGAAACTACCTATCAAGCATTAGATGACCTGAAAATTATCGCCAATTATGCCTATCAATATGCGACGGACGATAAAACGAATGAGGTGGTCGGTGAAGCGCCCAATCATCAGGTGTATGGTCGTGCAGAGTGGCGGGCTTTTTCAGGGTGGTACCTCAATACCCAGATTAACTGGGTGGGCGAGCAGAAACGGGTCGCGGCTGATACTCGGGAACCGGTCTCTGATTACACCACTGTCGATCTGACGCTACGTACCGATGGGCTTTGGCTGGGGCTGGACATGTCCTTGTCTGTGCGGAATGTGTTCGATGATGATGTTTGGGATCCGAGTCCGTACGCGGATCCAGTGCCCCTTGTACCGGGTGATTTCCCAATGGTTGGGCGTAATGTGGTCGGCGAAATCCAGTACCGTTTCTGATCAAACACAAAACTCAGTGTCGTAGCTTTATTCGGGTTTGCCCCAATCTCGTTTAGCCGTCCCCTCATAAACAATACTCGTGCACCTAACCGGGAAAAAGCCCCCCTCGGGCTGGTCTCTCGCATCCTGATAGCAAGGCACCATGCCAGCAATAAAGCAGGGAGTCATAAAAAGCAGGTACTCTTGGCAGTTCAGCCCGACATCGGCAGCCAAAGCGGCGTCAACAGCGGCGACATTCATTGAGTAGCCATAGGTCGCTTCTAGGTGCGCGTGAACGTTCAAAGCCATTCTGAGGTAGCGGCCCTCCCCCAGCCCGCATTCCTCGGCTTTTTTTATAGTGTAGGGTATTCGCTCATCAGATTTCGCCAGTGGGCGGCCGTAACCGTAGAGTATTCTGCCAGCAGATTTCTCTCGTTCCACAAATTCTATTAGCTCACCTCCGTCATCACACCAATGCCCTGCCCGGTAGAAAAAATCCAGAGCCCTGACTTCGGGCCGTCGACCGTACATTGAGGCCTCTGATACGCTCATGCCGGCCATCAATGCCAGAGAGGCGGTTGAACGAACCGTCCCCGCCAGGGCGGCAACATGGTTTGGCCAGATTGAGGCATCCGGGTAGCTGGTGGCCACCCAGTAAAAGTTCAGCAGCTTCGCCTCGTTCACGCCTATGTTTCGACCAAGAATGCTATACAGGTAGAGATGGAGCCATTCGTAGTCGCCAAGCTCCTGGTGCAGATCCTTGTTGTGCATTACCACGCGATCTGACAGATAGGCCTTTCCTTTACGGGTCACCCAATGGCTCTCGGTATCAAGTAAACGCTTGTGGCTCATCGTGGACCATGCTCCGGAGTGGAAGACTGAAACGGACCTGGATCATCGGCCAGCTCAATCGCAGGGCCATAATATGGGAATTTCTTCCACCCCATGTGTTTTTGTTCCAACGCGTGGACGGCAGCGCCAGGTAATCTCAGCATCAGGTACAACATGCTGCCCTGGTCCTTATCCAGCCCGAGATCGGCCAATGCGGCTGCGGCAATACCGCTAATTGCCAATGGATAACCCACCCTACCCTCCAGGGTTGAACGGTTCTGTTTTAGCCAGGCGAGCGAGCCGTTTGAGGGAGCGAGATCGGCAAGTAAATCCAGCGATTGCAAGACCGGAGTAGGTGTGACATCGCCGTTCGGGTCGAAGCCTGGCGCATGCTCCATTGGGAGCCAGATATCGGCTCGTTCATCTTCTTCAGGGTTAAAAAGTCGGGTACTCCAGAGATCAAGGCTTTGACCACATTCCTGCCAGAGTCGCATACAGATGGATACCTCCTGTGCGCCGCCATATTGACCCGCCCCCACGGCCAACGCCGCCATAAGTGCCGAGCTGTGATTGGTGCCCGCCACACCGGCATTCATCGCAGCACGAACACTGGCCTCGCGAGGCCCCGGGTTAGCTAACACCATGGCCAATTTCTCAAGCAGCTTGGCTTCTGCGGCTTGTGGACGATTCCCTTTGAACATGAGTAACAAGTACTCAAACCAGCTTGCCTGGGGAATGATCTGCCCAGAGACATCGTAACCATGGCAATAACTTGCCTTGGCCGCAAAAGGATTGGATTCTTCCGGCTCTTCCAGCCAGATATTGGAGTAATAGTGGTAATCAGAAGCCATCTTTTGTCCTTGCGGTTGTTCTCGATCCCGTAACTGGACTTGCCACCGTCCCTAAACGGCGCCCGTTAACACTTTCATTCTGGAGCCCATGGGTGGGACTTCATCACCGTCAATAATAACATTCAGCAAGCAAGGCCCTGGTCGAGTGAGAATTGATTCAATATCAAGTGCTTGCAGATCCTCCAGAGTTTCAGCTGTATACGATTCGATGCCCATGGATTCAGCCAGCATCGCATAATCGATATTTGGGAGTTTGTTGGCGATGGCCTCGGCGCCACTAATGGCCTGCCCATGCCGAACCATTCCCAAGGCTGAATCGTTCAGTATCACCATTAGCAGGTTGAGGTTCTCTTGCAGAGCCGTAGTTATTTCCTGTCCCGCCATAAGGTAGCTTCCGTCACCGGTAACGCATATGACCGGGGCACCTTTAGCTGCGGCCGCCATGCCGACAGAGGCTCCAATTGCCCATCCCATTGAGGCGAAGCCAATACCTATGTGAAACAGGTTCTTGTGGGAGCTGAGACCTTCTGGCCGCCGAATATTCCAGTAATGTATTCCCCAAAGAAAACTGTTTCCGCTGTCCATAAGGACCCGTGTGTTCGGTGGGCAGGTCTGACTCAGGTACGTCATGAGCGCTTGCGGTTTAATCTGGCCGGACCGGAGGAAACACTTTGAGCGATCACTGAGTAACGTATGTGCAGGCAGGCCATCGGATGCTAGTTCGGGCCCGGGTGCCTGGGCCCGACGATCACTCATCAGGCACTTTGCGACAGACTCGAGCGCAAGCCTCGGTGAACCTAATACGACCAAGCGAGCCATAGTCGAACGGCTGAGGTGTCCCGGGTTATGAGACAGGTGAATCAGACGTTCTGATAAAATGGCAGTCGGATCCCAGCCAGAGGTTGAGACTTCATCAAGCGCCGTTCCTACGACCAGAACCCTTTCGGAATTTTCTGGCTTGAGAGCTTCCGCAGCACTTTCATGTCCGGCAAATCCGAATACACCACAGTAAAGAGGGTGAAAACTATCGATCAACCCCTTGCCGCGAGGTGTGGTAACTAGTTGCCAACCTTTCGATTCTGCCAGAGCTATCAATACATCAACCGAACTGGCAGCGCCTTCCCCCAGGACAATTGTCGCCTTGGAAATGTTGGCCAGTTCTTGTGTGAGTCGTTGCTGGATTGCAGGGCTCGGAGCCACGTCATGATCGATAAATGCGCGTAGATTGGGAGCGCTAAGGGGCTCTGGAACCTGATGGCGCATGATATCCAGGGGGATACCCAGGTGCGCTGGTCCGGGTTGGTTACTCAGCGCGTGGCTGATTGCCTGAAGCAGTTTGGATTCCAACTGGTCGGAGTGAGATACCAGCGTGTTAAACCGGGTGCAGCGTGAAAACATCTCTACTGTGTTGATGCTGGTGCAGGAGGTCTCTTGTAAAGAGCCCTGCCCAAATTTATTTAAAGCCGTTTGGGCAGAAATTACCAACATCGGAATATTGTCAGCATAGGCAGACGCCACACCGGTGATCAGGTTTGTGGCACCTGGTCCAGCCGTTGAACAGCAGACTCCAAGTTTGCCAGTTTCTCGAGCATAACCCTCAGCCATAAATGCGGCTCCGGTTTCATGCCTGGCCACCACCGCCCGGATACCTCCTCTGCGCTCGCTGCGGGCGAGTGCGTTATAGAACGGCTCGATGCTGCCCCCAGGTACCCCGAACACATACTCCACACCCAGGCGCTCCAGATAGCCCAAAATCAGATCACCATTCTCAAACATGAAACATCCTTTTATCGGTTTGAGGTAATGACACACGGGCATGCCTTAATGCTGTCTGACACCTTCAATCGAGCGGTTTAGGTTTTGCAATGCCGAAACCCTGAGCGTAGTCGAGACCCAGTTCGGTAAGGCGCTCTTTAATCGCATCATTTTCAACAAACTCTGCGATGGTTTTAAGTCCGGCAGCATGCCCTATGCGGTTGCAGGCATCAACAATACTCAGATCAATAGGATCATCAAGCAGGTTACGAACGAACCCGCCGTCGACTTTCAGATAGTCCACTGGAAGTGCTTTCAGGTATGAGAACGAACTCATGCCCGAGCCAAAGTCGTCGAGCGCAAACTCGAAGCCATCTTTTCGTGACTGCTCGATAAAACGTATAGTGTGATTCAAATTGGCGATAGCCGATGTCTCAGTAATCTCGAAACATACCCGCTCTGGGAGAATGGAGTATTTATCAACAAGGTTTCGGATATAGCCATACAGCTCACCATCGCTTAGCGAGGAACCCGAAAGATTGATAAAGAAAGTACCGGTTGACTGTCGGCCCAAGGCGGTGCGATCAAGATAGCGAAAGGCCATATCAATAACCCGCCGGTCGATTCGCGGCATCAGGCCAAAGCGTTCTGCGGCCGGAATGAATGCACCGGGTGGCACGATATCGTTGCCTTGTTGCAGGCGTACCAGAAATTCAGTACGGAAACCGTCCGCATTGTGGGCCTGCAATGGGACCATTTCTTGGTGATACAGAAAAAAACTGTCTGTTTGCAACGCATGCTGAAGACGGCTCGTCCATTGCATATCGGCTTGGCGCTTCTGCATTTCCGAGTCGTCGCTCTGATAGAGCTGTACGTTATTGCGGCCCCGGTCCTTCGCCGCATAGCAGGCAAGATCAGCGTGGCTAAGCAATTCGCTGATGGAGTTGTAAGCGCTGCTGATGACCACCATGCCGACGCTCAGGGACACCGAGGATGGCTTGTTATGCCAGACAAATCGGTATTCCCGAACTTCTTCGCACAAGGTCTCTGCCACCCTTCTTGCATGGCTGGCGTCGCAACCCCGAAGCAGAACCCCGAATTCGTCACCGCCCAGTCGGGCCAGGGTATCGTCAGATCGGATGTGACGATTCAGGATTTTGGAGATCTGTTTAAGCAGTTCATCACCCGCGACGTGCCCGGAGGTATCGTTGACAATTTTGAACTGATCAAGGTCCAGATAAAGCAGCACGTGGTGGCGCCCTGTTTCCTTGGCATCCTGCAGTGCGTGGGCCAGACGACGTTCAAACTCCCGTCGATTGGCAAGATCCGTCAGGCTGTCATGGTAGGCCATATGCTCCAGCGTAGACTCCGCCAGCCGTTTGGCCTTGCGGACTGAGCCTTCACGAATCTCACGGCGGATGGCTGGAATTAGCCGAGAGAGATTACCCTTCATGATGTAGTCCTGAGCGCCGGCTTTCATGGCGCTGACGGCCACATCTTCTCCAATGAGGCCTGAAACGATAAGGACAGGCAAATCTGCCCCATATTGCCGTGTGAGTTCCAGAACCTGGAATGAGGTAAAACCTTGCATATTGTGATCAGTGATGACGATATCCCAGCGCTCATTCTGGAGGGCGTTTTTCAGACCTTCCTCTGTGTCGACCACTTGATAAAATGGTTCGATGCCGCCATTTTTTAACGCCCGCAGAAGAAGAATCGCATCATCCTCAGAATCTTCGACTATTAACATCCTCAGCTGGCTGTCTGTTTCAATCACTGGCGTTACCTTGTTAAAGTTCGCGGACTGCACCGGATTTTGGAACTTTGTTAACCGTCAACCAGTAGCGGGCAAGTAAGGTCATCTGATCCGTAAATTCAAGATAATCAATTGACTTGGTAATGTAGCTATTGGCTCCCAGACGGTAGGCCTCAACTAGTTCTGATGGTTCATCCGAGGACGAGACCATTACGACAGGAATCCAGTTTGTCAGTGGTGATGCGCGGATATGTTTTAGCACTTCAAGCCCGTTGACTCGTGGTAACTTAACGTCGAGTAGGATCACACCCAGAAAGTCCAGATTTCTTCGAGACGCCTTGTTTTGGCTCCCGAATAGAAAATCCAACGCTTCCTGGCCGTCCTCCAGCACGATGACCGGGCTGTTTTTGCTCGCATTTTTTAAAGCGCGAACCGTCAACACCTGATCATCTGGATTGTCGTCTACCACCAAGATTGAATACTCATCCATGCTAATCATTGGTCCATTGTATTAAGCTGAAAATGGTGAACTTCAGGTGTTGCTTTGAACAGAGTTGAGTCGATCAGTAACACTGCCTTTCAATGAGTTTGGTGCTGTTAAGCCGGAACAGGCAACCTGACACAAAATTTGGCACCCTTTCCCACCTCAGATCTCGCAGAAATGTTGCCATGATGACGCAGGATAACCCGGTTAACGGTGGCAAGCCCTATTCCGGTACCACCAAACTCCGATGGTGTATGCAGCCGATTGAAAGCAACGAACAGCTTATCGACATACCTCATATCGAAGCCGACGCCATTATCCTGTATGGCAATCATAATATAATTGGCTTCGGAAGTCGCCGACACTTCAATGACGCGTGCCTGTTCTTTAGCACTGTATTTCCATGCGTTTTCCAGCAGGTTCTGAAAGGCGATGCGTAACATCCGGCCGTCGCCTACAACCCACATATCCGGCTGGATGCATACTTCGGTTGGAAGGGGTTTACTGAGATCACTCAATTCCTCCGCGATGTCCTGCAACATTTCGCTGAGATTCAAACGCTGGCTTTCCATTGGCTGGCGACTTACCCGAGAAAGCACCAGCAAGCCGTCAATAAGCCCCCCCATTCGTACGCTTGCCGCTCTTATCCGCCGCAGATGATCCTTTCCTGATTCGTTAAGCAGGTTTGCGCAGTCCTCCTCCAGGGCCCGGCCAAAACCTTCAATGGCTCTCAGCGGTTGCCGCAGATCATGGGATACTGAATAGCTAAACGCTTCCAGTTCCTTGTTTGCCAGGCTGAGCTGGGAGGTGCGGTCTTCCACGGTGCGTTCGAGGCCATCCCGACTTTCCAGAATCCTTCGGTTCTGTTGCTCAATGGTACCAATCATATCGTTGAAGGTCGTGCCGAGACGGCCAAGCTCGTCATTGCCGTATACCGGCGCCCGAATTGAGTAGTCGTGTTCCAGTGCAATACGTTCGGCAGCCCCGGAAAGCTCAAGAATGGGTTGAGAGACGACCCGCTGCAACTTGAAGGCGACGAACACCAAAATCAGCTGAATAAGTACCCCAATACCCAACGCCACAAAAATAAAGGTCTGTATGTGTGCTTTGAGTGCTTCTAGGTGGGAAATGAGGTAGATATGACCTACGGTATCATCATCAAGCGTGACTGGCAGCGAGAGCCGGTAATAGTCTCCAACAAACCCCACCGGTGGCTGTTCGCTGATGTCCGGACAACCGGTGTCGCCGGCGCTGTAGAGCGCACTCATAAGCATTCCGGAGGTGTCGAAAACGCAAGCCTGCTTGATAGTCTCTATTTTGCGCAGGCTTGAAATGATATTGGTGAGTTGCTCATTATCCTTAAATAATAAAGCTGCGGCCGATTGTTCGGCCAGAATTCCTGCAATGACGTGCAGCTCGGATTCGAGCTGTTGCCGGTAATTCTGGTTCTCAACAAAAACCAGGCTAGTACAAACCAAAACAATGCCCAGCGTACTGGTGAACAATGTCAGGAACAGCAATTTGGTTTTCAGTGGCCAATAACGCCAGCGCCAACGACCCATCATTGAATCACCCTCGAAGCCAGTTCCAGCAGCCGTGAATTAATGTTCACGCCAGCCGCGTTAGCAGCCTGGAGGTTAATCTCGAAGCGAATGATATTACCTTGCTTGACGTACCCGATTATTCCGCCTCTACCTATGAAATCCGGAATTTCACTAATGGTGAGCATGTGCCCTTCTTGGGCCAGGGTAATAATTACCGGTAAATTGCGGAGTTCGGACTCACTGACGAACAGCACGTGGCACCCAGCAGCGGCGGAGAGGTCTTTGGGGTTTGTAAGTTCCAGCTCTCTTCCTTGCGATTTCCGCCCAGCGAGAGGTTGCAGCAAATCGCCGAAAGGGTTGTCGCCAATTACACAGACTCGCAATGGCGACTCTTTCTCAGGGGGCTGGGTCCAACTGACAAATCGGGTAAAATTATAGAAAAATGCTGCTTTCACCTCATATTCCGAACGCACGGAAGCATGCGCAGATGTCAGACTAACGCAGAGAACCAATGCAACAAGGAATTTCGAAAACAACAAAAAGGAGCCCCCGGCCATCTTTCTTATTAAGCCCCTTTCTCAGAGCTGCATGTGAAAACAATGCTTCAGGAAACTAGCCTGGAGTTACCAATAATTACTCTCGAATTGATCATCAGAGGCGTTTGCGCTTTGTGATTCGGGGATGGATTTGACCCTTGGTAAGTATCGAAGAGTAGCATTCGATTTCCCGGCGTCAACAGCAACGGCGTGATTTGCCTGGATCGGCTGGCCGAACGTGTCACCGTAGAGTTATAGAGTAAGTCTTAGCAACTTATCATATCTATAGGCCTAAGACTTGTTTTGATCCTAGGACTATGGCGCGCCGGGTGAATAATCAAGTTGCGCCAATTGACCTGCCCCCATCTGGCTTAACCATTTTCAGCTTAGATTTGTTCATCAGTGAGGAAGACGACGAATTTAGTACTATGTTTGGAAAATAAAACAGACCCGATATTCTAGAATCTACTTTAAGTTTCTCTAACGCTTTGTGTGGAATCACGAGCCCAACTCATTGATTTTCCGTTCCGGAAATTTAGTACTTTCTGCGGTCGTCCAGAACCAGTGGTGCAAGATGACTGTATGAACGCCTCTTTCCTTTGCTGGCACACTAAAGGAGCATCTCACAGCTATGCGTTATTTCATGGTCGTCTCAATACTCTTGCTCGCAGGATGCACATCCACTGGTAGCGTGCCGCCTTCGGGAACCCAGTTCAGCTTGGATGGCTGCCCACCGTTTTTAAACTGTGTGTCGAGCACCTCCGCAATGGGTCTCTATTCCGTAGAGCCTATCCGTTTAGCCGAACCGCTGAATCAGTCTTCCTGGGAGCTCATCAGAGCTGTGGCGATCGAACTGCCTGGCGCCTCGCTCAACAGTACTCGATTTGGATATGCGGATATCACCTGTCGCAGCGATCTGTTTGGTTTCCCGGATTATCTCGAACTTCTAGTTGATTCAGACAAACAACACCTGGAAGTAAGATCTCAATCGCTCATTGGGCTCTACGATCTGGGAGTGAATCGACGCAGGGTGGAGTTACTGAGGAGCCGTCTTATAGAACGCGGTATTGCCGTGGACTGATGCCAATCAGTTTGAGACTAGCAAATCAGAAACACACTATCTGCGCCATAACGGTGCCAGCCAAGCGAACTTTGTCGACTAGATTGCCATGCTCCACTACAGAAAATCCCCGATCAGTCGTTAACCGAGATATCGAGCCCTTTTTTCTAAGAGGTTGTACAGTGACTGTCACCATTTTTGAATCTATTGAGCGTCGACTTGGCGTGCGCGGGAAACTGCTGATTGCACCGATATTTATTTTGCTGCTGTTTGCGCTTGTCACTTTCTATAGTGTTCGCGAATTCCAGAGCCTGGATGAGCGAATGGGAACGGTCGCCAGAGACCTCGCTCCCGAAACGGCGGTTGCAACGGGTGTTCTCATCAACCTCTACCGATTAAGACTTTGGGTTTTCGACTATTACGCCACGGGTAATGAGAAAACTCTGTCTCGTCTTGAGGAGCTCGAGTCTGAATTTTCCAACGACCTGGCAAATGCTCAGGTAAATATCGAGGCACCAGAGCGTGCCCGGCTGGTTGAGGAAATCAAGCAGGCTACCTCTCGATACGTTGGTATCTTCGATGAGGAGCTGGTACCGGCCAAACAGCAAGTGCAGCGAATTGTTACCGAAGAACTGGATCAGTATGGCCCGGCCGCTTCCAAAGCCTTGCGCAGAGCGATGGACGGCATCACCAACCGGGAACCCGATAGCCCGCTTCGGGTTACGCTTGAGCAGCTGAACCACGACACACTCCTGATGCGAATGGCAACCCAGCGATATTTCGCGGATGGGACTCCGGACTCAGAGAAGGCACTGGGTTATGCCATGGAGGATGTATCAGATGGCCTAACGTTTCTCGATATGGATGCCATACCGAATTTCATAAGCCAATACCTCGATACGGCCATTGAGACACTGAAAAACTATCAGGCCTCAGTGAAGGATCTCCTGCTTTATCAAAGTGCCATGAACAGAACCAAAACAGAAAAGCTGGATGTTCTGGGCCCGGAAATTACTCAACTGGCGAGGGACCTTGAACAAAAAGTCTTTGTTGCGCTGGGAGCTTTGGCAGATGAGGTGGAATCAGAAACCGCTACCGCCCTCCGCTTCATTCTGGCAGCATTCACAATCTCTGTGGTGCTAGGGCTGATGGTTGCCTTCATCTTTAGCCGGATGATGGCTGCTAGCGTAAGACGTGCTCGCGCAGAAATCCTCGGATACCTGGAAGACATTGGCAACAACCGCGGAAATGTCTCTACTCGGCTCAGCAAAGGGCGCCCGGACGAAATCGGGGACTTTATTTCCGCCGTCAATTCGTTCCTGGAAACTCTGGAAGACACCATTTCCAGGATTGCCACCGCATCGCGGCGCTTGACCAGCGAGTCCGAGTCCCTGTCCGGCATTACGAACAGAACCACGATAAACTCCGAGCAGCAGAGAGACCAGATTACCCAGGTCTCTGCAGCCATGCAGGAAATGGTTTCTACGTCAGACGAGATTGCTTCCAACACCAACGACGCGGACGAATCTGCATGCCAGGCCGCGCAACTCGCCGATACCGGGCAGGCTACCGTTACGAAGGCAGTGCAGTCTGTATCCAGGCTTGCGGAACAGGTTGAGGAAGGCTCCAAACGGATTCAACGGCTGGAACAGGAATCAGGTGAGATCGGTAGCGTCCTCGGAGTGATACAAAGCATCGCAGAACAAACGAATCTCCTGGCCCTGAATGCGGCTATTGAAGCTGCGCGGGCGGGAGATGCAGGCCGTGGATTTTCGGTGGTTGCCGATGAAGTACGTGGGCTGGCCAAGCGAGTCCAGAACTCGACCGTCGATATTGAACGGATTGTTTCGAATTTGCAGAGCGGCGCCGCCGGTGCCGTTGTTGATATGAGCAAGGCCAGGCAAATGGCGGCGGAAGCCAGCGACGAGGCGGGAAAATCGGGGGCCGCTCTGTCCGAAATACGCGCCGGTGTGAACCGGATTGCGGAAATGACAACACAGATCGCAAGCGCTACGGAACAACAACGGGCAACCGCTGCTGAAATGACTCAGAACATTGAGGCCAGTAGCGGTGCCATTGACGAGCTAACCGAAGACATCGCCTATGTGAACCAGTCCAGCAAGTCTCTGGCCGGTATGGCCGAGGAGATGGACAGTCTGGTTCGCCGGTTCACCGTCAATTAAAGCGTGATTGAGGGCTGAAAGACGAGCTAGATTATCGCAATCTTAACCAGCGCCTGGCTGTACTAAGCGCCGTAAATGTTTTTTAGCGATGGGGTCGCCTTGCTGTGCTGCGAGACGATACCAATGAGACGCTAAGGCAATGTCCATCGCAATACACGAGCCATTTTCGTAAAGCTCGCCCAGACTGCGCTGTGCCAAAGCAAAATTTTGTTGCGCGGCGAGCTGCATCCAATAAAAAGCGTTGGTCTCATCCTTAGGCACGCCACGGCCGCGCAGGTAGCGCATGGCTAATAAACGTTGCGCACGGGCGATGCCCTGTCGAGCATCCGTTTGTAGTACCACCACCGACTCTTCCCACGTCAAAAACGCCTTTTCTTCGTTGGGTTCATCAGCCATGCCTATGCCTCCTATCGATTTTCGGCTTTCGGTTTTCGAACAGTCACGACGAGCAGCTATAATGCGACGATCCACCGACCTTAAAAAACTCCGACGGCTTCAGCCTGTAGTATTTCTCTTCCACGTCCTTCGATTGCTCGGCGTATGGCTGCGTCATGACTTCCTGCAGTTCTCGCAGCAAAGAGTAGTTCCCCGCAGCTGCTTGCTGATACGCAGGCACAACGAACCACTCCCGCAAACTGTATTTTGGGTTGACGAGCTTCATCTGACGAGAAAGCTTCTCACGAGAGCAAGGTTGAGTGAGCGATTTCCATTTTGTGAGCCACTCTGACCATCGCTTGTCCATCCCTTCGGGGTCTGGATTATACGTCGAGCTCTTGTAGAAGCTTTTTTTGAGTGGGCCAATGTTGTCAGGCACCGTTGAGAGCTCGCGGAAGAAAATAGTGTAATCAACAGACGTTTGCATCATCAGCGTTGCGAGCTCACTGAACAACGCCGCGTGAAAAGCACCAAGTCCAAGTTTGGCAGCCCACATCGTCTCCATCTGCGCTTGCATCACCTTTGGAAAATCACTTTGTATCTCGTCGAGCTGTTGCAAACAGTCAGCATCCGCCGTCAGCAACGGCCGCAACGCTGAACAAAACATGTCGAAGTTTCGTTCTGCTGCCGCCGGTTGGTTCAGGAACGCGAAATGATGTCCGCCACCCGTCCATGGCTGGTACTGCGGATCAAACACATCGCAGAATCCGAATGGACCGTAGTCAAGTGTGAAGCCGCCGGCCGCACAGTTGTCGCTGTTGAAGTTGCCTTGGCAGTAGCCGACGCGGATCCAATTCGCCACAAGCGACGTGAGTCGGCTGCGGAACTCGCGCGCAAGCAACACCACTTTTTCGGTGGTGGCTAGTGTCTGGTCGATGACGTCTCCGTACTCACGATCGATCAAGTGCAACACGATCTTCTCGAGTTCCTCCATCGCTTGCGGGTGTTCCTTCTTGCGGGCCCGGCGACCGAAGAGCTCGAGTTGGCCAACCCGAATGAACGAAGGTGCGACCCGTGTCGTGACGGCGACTGGCTCCGATATAAGCATGTCTGGATCTCTCGAATGTGAGCCCTCCGAGTACCACGGACGCCTGACCGTCTCCGTTTTCGAAACGTACAAACTCAGCGACCGTGACGTTGGCACCCCGAGCGCGTGCATATGCTCCTGCGCCAGGAACTCCCTGACACTTGACCGCAGAACGGCCCGACCGTCCGCGCCTCGGCAGTATGGCGTTCGGCCTCCACCTTTCAGCTGCATTTCCCAGCGTCGACCGTTGATGACGGCCTCAAGCACTGAAATTGCGCGCCCGTCGCCGTATCCGTTGCCGGTTTGGAATGGGCACTGTTGGTGGTATTCGGTGCCGTAGATGGAAAGTGCGTAGCCACACGCCCAGCCGACCTTGCGCATCGGCCCCGGAACGTCGGCAATGTCGCCGGAGAACACTCGGACGAAGTCAGCTGACTGCGCCATGCTGTCGGCGAAGCCCAGTTCGCGAAACAGGTTTTTGCTGTGCGCGACGTACTCGGGGTTTTCGATTGGCGTTGGAGTGACGGGGACATAGTGGCCCGTGAAGACTTGCCGCGGCTCGTGGTCGCGTCCGTTTGCTTTCGCGTCAGGGTCGCAGTTGAGAGTATCCGTCAGCGAATAATTTGCCAACGTTGCGAGATCGTCGAGGGTCGCGACCATAGGGGGTGTTTCCTGGTGCCGTCGCTTTATCATAGTGGCTCCTCATACGTGGGCTTGATTATGGTCAGTAGTCTGCATGGTTAAGTTCCTTCTGTCTGTATTGCACGTTTCACGCTCGCCAACTAAGATAGTAATCAATTACTATCTTTTGTGGGAAGCTATCGTGAACAAACGCGCAAAGAATCTTCCGGCCGATGCACGTCGGTCCGCTACAGTCGAATCTGTGATTCAGCTTGCCGGCTCGCAAAATCCTGGCGATATAACAACGGCGGCTATCGCTAAGCACATGAATTTGACCCAGGGTGCGCTGTTTCGCCATTTCCCGAACAAGGAAGCCATCTGGCAGGCGGTCATGGAATGGGTGGCAGAGCGTCTGCTGAATCGAATTGACCGCTCTGCACAGGGAATTGAATCGCCTTTGGCAGCATTGGAGGCGATATTCATGACCCATGTCGAATTTGTGGCAGAGCACCCTGGAGTGCCCAGGATGATGTTTGGCGAACTGCAACGTGCAGAGCCAACACCGGCCAAGCGCATGGTGCAGACCCTGATTCAACGCTACGGAGAACGCCTGAATCATCTCATTGAGAAGGGCAAGTCGAGTGGCGAATTGAGTTCCTCGTTGGATAACGAGGCGGCGGCCACGCTGTTTATTGGCACGATACAGGGCCTGGTCATGCAATCGCTATTGAGTGGAGATGTGCAACGCATGCGCCACGATGCGCCGCGAGTATTTGCGATTTATCGGCGCGGTATCGGGAGTGATTTATGAAACACCTGCCCCTGCAGGGCCGCACTCTGGCATTACTGGCTGTCATCGTTCCGTTGCTTGTGCTCTTCATCTACGTTGGCTTGCGCTCTGGTCCATTGGCCCCGGTCGCTGTCACGGTCGTGACCGTGGAATCGCGTGCGCTCACGCCGGCGCTGTTTGGTATCGGCACGGTGGAAGCGCGTTACACCTACAAGATCGGGCCAACGTTTGCCGGGCGCGTAAAACGTCTGGAGGTGCATGTAGGCGACCAGGTCAAGGCTGGGCAGGTGCTCGGCGAGATGGATCCTGTCGATCTTGATGACAAATTGCGCTCGCATGAAGCGGCATTCAGACGGGCGCAAGCTGCATTGCGCGAGGCGGACGCTCGGCAAACCTATGCGCAGACCCAGGCAGGCCGCTATAAAAAGTTGTTCGCCGCAGGATCGACAAGTGCTGAAACTCTCTACACCAAACAACAGGAACTGACTATAGCCGCGGCCGGCTTCTCCGCCGCGCAGGAAGACCTCGCCCGTGTCCGGTCAGACCAAGACGGTCTGGTGACGCAGCAAAAAAATCTGCGTCTCATTGCACCGCACGCAGGCGTGGTCGCCTCGCGGGACGCCGAGCTTGGTACAACTGTCGTCGCCGGCCAGGCTGTGCTTGAAATCATCGACCCGGAGAGTTTGTGGGTCAATGTACGCTTTGACCAGATCAGCGCATCGGGGCTAGCCAGAGAATTGCCGGCTCATATTGTTTTGCGTTCACGTGGCGACCAAATACTGAACGGCCGTGTGTTGCGCGTCGAACTTAAAGCCGATGCAGTGACTGAAGAAATGCTCGCCAAAGTGGTTTTCGACAATATCCCTCAGCCTCTGCCGCCGTTAGGTGAGCTAGCCGAAGTCACGGTTGACCTCCCTGCCCTCCCCGCCGCGCCGACCATCTCCAACGCTGCGATTCGACGCGATGGCGATAGCGTGGGCGTTTGGCAAATCGTTGACGATGAGTTGCGTTTGACTCCGGTCACCCTGGGTGTCTCAGATCTGAATGGCTATGTTCAGGTCAAAAAGGGAATCAAGGAAGGCGATCGAATCGTGCTTTACAGCGAAAAGGCGCTGACGTCGAGCAGTCGCATAGACGTGGTTGATCACATTCCAGGGGTGTCCAGATGATTAGCCTGGCCGGCCGCGACATTCTCCAAGCTTGGGGGAAATTCGTTTTTACCGGTGTGGGCCTCGGACTGCTGATCGGCGTGACGCTCTCCATGGCCGGAATCTATCGTGGCATGATCGATGACGCCAAGGTGTTGCTGGATAACAGCAGTGCAGATCTCTGGGTGGTGCAAAAGGATACCTTGGGCCCCTATGCTGAACCGTCCAGTATTTACCAGGATACCTGGCGCGGCATCCGTGGCATGACAGGTGTGGCGCGAACCGCCAATGTTACCTACCTCACCATGCAGGTGCGCCAAGGTGAGCGCGATGTGCGGGCAATGATCGCCGGCATGGCGGCTGGCGAACCCGGCACGCCAGGCTGGCCGCCGTATCTGGTCGCTGGCCGTCAGATCACCCGAAGCCATTACGAAGCAGTCGCCGACATCGCAAGCGGCTTCAAGCTTGGCGATCGTCTCCAGATACGCCGTAATCACTACACCGTTGTCGGCCTGACCCGCCGTATGGTCTCCTCTGGCGGCGACCCAATGATTTTTATTCCATTAAAAGATGCACAAGAGGCGCAGTTTCTGAAAGACAACGACGCCATCTTGCAAAGCCGGCGTCGAACCGAGGCTAATCCGGCATTTAACAAACCTGGTAGCCCGGACTTGCTTGACGCAGTTATCCATTCGCAAACCACAAACACCTATGTCAATGCAGTTTTGGTTCAAATCGAAGAGGGCTATAGCCATGACGATGTGGCTGAATCGATCCGCCGCTGGAAGCAACTGACGGTTTACACTCGAGCACAGATGGAGGAGATCCTTGTAGGTAAATTGATTGCCACCTCCGCAAAACAAATCGGTATGTTTCTGGTGATTCTATCGATGGTCAGTGCGGCTATCGTGGCCTTTATTATCTACACACTGACGCTCGGAAAAATTCGTGAGATCGCCGTGCTTAAGTTAATCGGCACTCGAAACCGAACTATTGCCGGAATGATCCTGCAGCAGGCAATAGCCCTGGGAGTCATCGGGTTTGTAGTGGGGAAAATAGTCGCCACTCTGTTTATGGCGCCGATATTTCCCAAATATGTATTGCTTGAGCCCCTTGATTCAATATTCGGGTTTATTGCGGTTGTTTTGATCTGCGTATTGTCGAGTGTTATCGCCATCTATGCAGCACTGAAGGTCGATCCGGCCGAGGCGATTGGGTGACAGGATGAGCGAAAAGGGTATCCGTATTGAAGGCTTGAGCAAGCGGTATGGCAAAGGTGATACGGCCGTTGATGCGTTAAAGCATGTGGACATGCAGGTTGCACCGGGAGAAGTTGTGGGGCTCATCGGGCCTTCCGGCTCCGGCAAGAGCACCTTGCTCAAATGTCTTGGTGCAGTGATCAACCCGAGCGCCGGACGCATGACCCTGGGTAATGAAGTCATCTTTGACAATGGCTGGAAAGTCCGCGACCTGCGCGCTCTGCGACGTGACAAAATCGGCTACGTTTTTCAAGCGCCGTATCTGATTCCTTTTCTTGATGTCACTGATAATGTTGCACTGCTGCCTATGTTGAGAGGTATATCAAATAGCGAGGCACGTGCGAAGGCACTGGAGTTACTCACAGCGCTGGACGTGCAACACCGTGCCCGCGCCATGCCATCAAAGCTTTCAGGCGGCGAACAGCAGCGGGTAGCGATCGCACGCGGGCTGGTCAACCAGCCGCCGGTGATACTGGCCGATGAACCAACTGCCGCCCTTGACAGTCCGCGCGCCATGGCCGTTATAAAGATCCTCAATGAAATGGCACGCAAGTTCGAGACGGCCATCATCGTTGTCACCCACGACGAAAAAATCATACCCACTTTCAAACGCATTTATCACATCCGTGACGGCGTAACCCATGAGGAAACTGGCGAAGGCAGGGGGTTCGAATGAGCACCCTGGCTTTGACAATTTCTTGATACTTTCTTGATCCGCTACTGAGGTAGCCTCCCCTATACTACACTCCGGTAATCAGTCGCCTCGGGCGAAATTTCCAACTCAGAGTGCAGTCATGGTCTTCTTTTCCAACAATCACCCATTGCCCGTGCGCCTATATCGGTGGTTCAGCTGGGCCGGCGCTTACGCTCCGGTATTGATGCTGTTTATCGCAATACTTCTCATCGGCAGCCTGTCACGAACACTGCTGGTGGCATGGCAGTTCGATCGAGTCGCGGAAACATCTGTATGGCCAAGCATCTTTCTTCATGGGCTGCGGGTGGATCTGATCATCGCCGGCATGGCCGTCGCGCCGTTGCTATTGTTTTTGCCAATTTTGGGGCACCGTTTTAGCTGGACGGTCTGGAAGCGACTGACGGTCGTTTGGGCGCTGGCCGTCGTGTTTATATTCCTCTTTATGGAACTGGCAACGCCTACCTTCATCGCCGAGTACGATACCCGGCCCAACCGCTTGTTTATCGAATATTTGAATTACCCCAAGGAAGTGTTGAGCATGCTTTGGGAGGGCTATCTGCCTACCGTAGTCTTGGGAATCATCCTTTGCGTTTCACTGACGGTTCTGTTCGCCTGGTTAATGCGGCCATGGTCGCGGGAGACCAGTCCAGGCCACTACCGAAAGGCGATGCTGGCGTGGCCGATCGTGGTTCTCGCAGTGTTTATGAGCGTTCGTTCCACCACTGGCCATCGTCCAGCCAATCCCGCTATGTTTGCGCTGACCTCCGATGCCCTCGTGAACTCGCTGATCATCAACTCTACCTGGTCTGTGGCGTTTGCGGTCTACAACCTCAAGCATGAGGAGGATGCGAGTGCCAGTTACGGCTATATGGAAATGTCCGAAATACTGGACGAGGTCAGAAGCGCGCCATGGCTCAGTGGTTCTGAATTTAGCTCCAAGCGGTTTCCGACTCTGCACCATCAAACGCCTGTGCAAAAGAGACCGAGTCCCCTTAATCTGGTGATCGTACTTGAGGAAAGCCTGGGCGCGACCTTTGTTGAATCATTGGGTGGCACTCCGGTCACACCCCGCCTGGAGGCCCTGAAGGAGTCCGGTTGGTGGTTCGAAAATTTGTATGCAACGGGTACAAGATCCGTTCGAGGCATTGAAGCGGTGGTGTCTGGATACCTGCCCTCTCCGGCACGCAGTGTGGTCAAACTATCACTGTCCCAAACAGGTTTCTTTACGCTGGGTGAACTGTTGAAACAGAAAGGCTACGACACGGGTTTCATCTACGGTGGAGAAGCGTACTTTGACAATATGCGCAGTTTTTTCACCGGCAATGGCTTTGACACGATCGTAGACGAACAGGACTACACCAACCCCGCTTTTACCGGGAGCTGGGGTGTCAGTGATGAAGATCTGTTCGCAAAGACCCATGAAGACCTTCAGAAGCTCCATGCCTCAGGGGAACCCTTTTTCCGCCTGGTTTTCTCGTCGTCCAATCACACCCCGTTTGAATATCCTGACAACAGAATTGAGCAGTACGACGAAGAGAAAAACACCGTCAACAACGCCGTCAAATACGCAGATCACGCCTTGGGTGAGTTCATAGATATCGCGCGGAACAGCGCCTATTGGAAAGATACAGTGTTCCTGATTGTTGCGGATCATGACGCCAGGGTGTGGGGCGATGAGCTGGTTCCCATCAAGAATTTTCAGATTCCAGGGCTGATACTCGGCGCGGACATTGAAAGCCGTCGTATTGAAACGATCACAAGCCAGATTGACCTGGCGCCAACGCTGCTTTCACTCATGGGTATTTCCAGTGAGCATCCCATGGTAGGCCGTGACCTGGTGAGATTCCCGGACGAACCCGGTCGGGCGATTATGCAATTCAACGATTACTACGCCTGGATGGACGACCGCTACAACGTGACCGTATTACGCCCCGACCAAGAGCCTTTAACAGGGGTCTATTCACGGGAAGCCGGAAGCACCCAATATCTGGCAGATGCGCCGGAAGAAACGGCCAGGAGAAAAGCTTTGGCCCATGCGCTCCTCCCTCTGAAACTGTATCGGGATCAAGCTTATGGGCTACCTGACTAACATGGCCTGAGCAGAAGATTTCATGCGGGCTAATACAAAAACGCCCCTATCAGACGACGTTATGAACGTGAATCAGGAACTTCGTTCCCTCGTTGTCTGACTGTGCGACCTCCAGATCCCAGCCCAGTCGTTCACAAACCAAGCGGACAATCAGCAACCCAAAGGTGGTGTTGTTGAACTCTCCGGCCGTGGAGGTAATGGCGCTCGGTGCTCCGATAGCGCTCAAGTGCTCGGTTACGTTATCAGGAAGCCCGGACCCGAAATCTCGCACCGAAATTCTGTTCTCGATCATTCGAACCTCCACTTCAGCATGGGTGTGGCGCAGCGCATTCTGCAACAGGTTGCGCAGTAACATACGGACCAAGGCGGGATGGGTTTTGACTCTCAGCCCCGGGCTGTTGTTGTAGACGGTGATCCGTCCGGCATGATCCGGAAGCCCGTGCTCCAGGTCGTCAATGGTGTTCTGGACGATCTCTTGCAGCACAATGGTTCTGGCATCGCCTTCGGACGCTTCACTACGGGCAAGTTCGAGCAGAACCTCTGTATCGTCGCGCATGGTTTGCATGGCCCGACGGATGCGGGCGAGGGTTTTCTGGTCCGCCGCCGACAGGCTTTGGCGTTGTTCCAGTACATTCAGGGCGCCGCTCATCACGGCCAGAGGCGTACGAAGTTCATGGCTAGCCAGCTTCACAAACGACTTTTCCCGCTCGATGTGGTGTTCAAGTGCGAATAGGAATCGGTTAAACGCTTCGGCGATATCGCAAAACTCCTGATCACGGTAGTCCGTCGCGATTTGCTGCATCGACGATCCCGGTATCGTATTTATTACTTCCCGGGTGAGTTTCTTGAAGGGCCTTACCAAGTACTGGGCACCTGCCCTCGCAACAAAAAAACCTACGAGGAGCATGATGCCCGCCACACCAACCAGAGCAAGCAGAACCAGGTTCTCCCGATTTTCCATGATGGTGATATCTTTGGCCAGAAAGAGCTTGCCATAAGGTACTTCCAGCCGCTCGCCGTAGATCAGAAGTGTTGTCTGCCCTACTTCGATTTCCTGGGAAAATGGCAAGGAGAGGCCCTGGAAATATTCTGGCATCACAGCGTCGGCCTCGCCTTCTGGCAGAAAAACTGCCTCCAGTTGCGCCGTTTTTATGGGTTGAAAACGCCCTTGTTGAAGTTGCTCCGTGAAATACTCGGCTTCAGCCTTCAGCTCTAAACCCAGAATGGTGTCCTCAACGTCATTAACGAACAACTCGACAATAAACATGGAGCTGGCCACGGTGGCAGCAATCAGGAAAAACAGCGTTCGGGCCAGGCGAGTGGTCAAAGATGACTTCATGGCGCTTCAGGGTTCCCTTTTGCCGGGACTTCCAAACTGTACCCCCGCCCATGGATTGTTTTTACCAGCCCGCTGCCCAGGCCCGCCTGCAGGGATTTTCGAAGTGTGTAGATATGGGTGCGCAGGCTGTTGCCCTCGGTTTCGCCATGACGGGCGCCCCATACGGCATCCGTTAGCGCCTCGTGGCTGAGAAAGCTCGGATACGCTCGCACCAGCAATTCAAACAGGCGAGCTGGTGTGCCGGACAAAGCTGTTGTCAGTCCGCGCAGTTCCACTTCCAGCGTGCCCGGATCAAACCGAACGTCGCCGGCCGTCAAAACCGGTCTCTGAGGCGAATGGCGCCGATGCAGAGCTTCAATCCTTAGCTGTAGTTCACGCAGTTCAAACGGCTTCACCAGGTAATCATCCGCACCGCAATCAAACCCTTTTTCCTTGTCGCTCAGCGCGCTCAGTGCCGTCATCAAAATAACGGGGGTCTGGCATTTCAGATCTTGACGGATACGCCGACAAATATCATAACCATTGACGCCGGGTAGCATCAGGTCGAGCACTATAACGTCATAGCTTTGCGTGGCCAGCAGATGTAAGGCCGTCAAACCGTCAGCGGCGAAGTCCAGTGTGTAGCGATCTTCACCCAGAAACTCGAACAGGTTTTCCGCAAGATCCACCTGATCCTCCACAATCAATAGTCTGAGAGGGGATTGGAGGGAAGATTGGAGAGAAGCTTGATTAGATGTCATTCGAGCGAACTCCGTTAGCGTCAGACACCGGTTGTTGATCGCGGAGCAATCCCTCAATGACCAACAATTGATAGCGGTTATTTTCCATAACCTTTCGGGCGGACGGTGATAAATCAGCCACTTTGTCGCTTGACCATCTTCGGGGCACGGCAACATACAGATGTTGAAATGCGCGGGTGCCGGGCAAGTTATCCAAACCGTTCTTCGTGACTTCCAGAGCAGTTCCACCTGAGTAAAATCTGGCTGAAAATGGCAGGGCGTCCAGATAGATCAACGGGCTGTCACCGGCTTCCCTGATCTGCTGATAATAGCTTACCAGTTCTTTCTCTGTTTTGAGTGGCGTCCAGCCCACGGCTGCCAGACCCACGAATACGGTCAGTAACACAGGCACCAGCGCCACCAGGCCACCCCGTATAGGGGCTAACCAGAAAGACTTGCATTCTGACGCCCAGCGGCCGATCAGAATGGCGGTAAACGGCAACGACGGCAGTATATAAGTCCAGAGTGTATTGCCTGCGAGCGTGAAAAACAGCATCGGTGCCAGTGCGCTAACCAGCAAAAAGCTAACGCCGGGATTCGATATCGTCTTGCATACGATGCCGTTTCTTTTGCCTCTAAACCAGGCGAGTACCAGACTCACCAGCGCAACGATGCCCCAGGGGAAAGAGGCCCACAACCAGAACACCCAGATCATACCTTTGGGCTGATTGTGGGCGCTGCCGTAGAGATCCCCTGCCCAACCTGGATCCAGAAACCGACGTACATGCTCTCCAACGATAAAGTAATCCAGAAAGCCAGGGGTCTTTAACTCAGCCAGTATGTACCACGGGCAGACCAGCAGGGCTGTCAACAGTGTTCCTCGCAACCAGGGCAGCCGCCGCAGGTTGTTGGCCGCTTCCCGCCATGAAAGCAGTAACCACAACGCGATGGGAATCCCGATCAGCACTAAGGCCAACGGCCCCTTGGACAGCAGCCCGATCACCAATCCAACAAAGAAAAGCCATCGCCACAGGCCGCCCTCTCCCGCCATCACTAAACAAAAGCTGACCAGAGTAAGGGTGGTGCCCAGCGCCAGGAAAGCGTCTGTCATCACGGCGCCGGCGCTGATGTAAGTCAGGGTCATGGTGGCGAAGACCAGGCAACTCCATTGAGCCACCTGAACACTCCAGAGTTGCCGCGCCAGTCGCCAGACCAGCCAAACCATGGCAAGCGTTGCCAGCCAGGAGGGAAAGCGCAGCGAAAATTCCGAAGCCCCAAATACCTTGATGGCCGCCGCCTGCGCCCAGAACGACAAAGGCGGCTTACCCCAGAAAGGAACGCCGGGCTCAAACCAGGGCGTAATCCAGTCACCGGTTTCAGCCATCAAGCGGGCAATTTCCGCGTAACGAGGCTCGGTGGTGTCGGCAAAGGGAAAAAGCGCCATACCGATGAAACGGCTAATCAGCACCGCGGCCAATATTAGCAGCCAAACGTTAAACCGCTTTGACATGTCGCGCCCCTGTCATTTTGCGATTAACCTGTTGTCCTATGCCATCCCGGCTTTCAAACACTTCCTCTGTCAGGTAGACCGGTCGCTGCTTCGACTCCATATAGGTCTTGCCAACGTACTCCCCCACAATGCCCACACTCATCAGCTGAATACCTCCCAGGAAGCTGATGATGGCCACAAGCGAGGGATAACCACTCACCGCATCGCCCAGCATGATGGCCTTCACTACGATCCACAGTCCGAATATCGCGCCTATACTGGCGGCAATGAGCCCGATCACGGTTGCCCAGCGCAATGGCGACACAGAAAACGAGGTCAGCCCCTCCAGTGCCAGGCCCACCAGCCCGGGATAATCCCACTTCGTTTCCCCGGCCACCCGCGCTTCACGGTCGTACTGGATTATCCGCGTCGGCATGCCGATCCAGGCAAACAACCCTTTCATATAGCGGTTGCGTTCTTTCAACACCAGAAGAGCGTCGACCGCTTTGCGGCTCATTAGCCGAAAGTCACCGGTATCCACCGGGATGTTCGTCCGGCTGGTTCGGTTCAGCAGCCGGTAAAAAAGATGCGCACTCCAGCGTTTGAACGCGGTTTCGCCAGCCCGTGAGCGACGCTGCATCAGGACAACATCCACACCAGCCTGCCAGCACTCGGTCATGGCCGGGATCTGTTCAGGCGGATCTTGCAGATCGGCATCCAGCACAATCACCGCATCCCCCCTGGCGTGTTCAAGCCCCGCCGTCATTGCGGCTTCCTTGCCGAAGTTCCGGCTCAGTTTGATAAGCCGGACGCCTGGCGTTCGATCGATAACACCGCGGATGTACTGGGCACTGCCATCGTCACTGCCATCATCAACCAGCACGATTTCCCAGCGCAGGTCCAGCTTGGCAAGCACGGGTAGAACCCGGTCAAAGAAAAGGGGCAGCATCGGGCGCTCGTTGAACAGCGGCACCACCAGTGATAGCAGCGGCTTATCAAACGACAGCAAAACGGGGAATTCAACGCGTTTGTTCATGGAAAACCAGCCTTTGGTAGACGATGTAATTCAGCGCAGCGACAAGACCTGTAGTCACGACTTGTGAAAGCGGCACAGGAAGTGTCAGAACGTTATTGAGCAGGAAGAAAAAGACGAGATTGCACAGCCAAGCGACTAGGCAGGAGCCGATATAGCGCCATAGCGTGAGCCTGTGAGGGCCCGCATTCCGGAACGCCAGACGCCGCTGGAGACCGTAGTTTAGTGCGGCTCCAGACACGCTTCCGCTTGCGGTCGCCAGTGTTGGCTCAAGCCCCGCATTGATCAGCGCAGCCATAACAAGCCAGTGAAACAGCGTCGCGAGGCCGCCGGCCGTTATAAACCCTTGTAGTTGGCGAGGTACGAATGTGCTCATGACAAAAATCACCACAGTGACGACTGACAAAGTCGGCCTGACATTGAGCGGGTACGATAGCCCACTCCGTGTCATGGCTTTGTGGAGGTTTTATCAGGAAAATGTCAAAACTTTAGGTGATTGATGCCTAAAAAACCTTCGAATCGCCGCTAACTCTTAGCGGCAGAGGCTTAAAATAACGAAAATACGATAGAGAACCGTGTCATAGCCGAAGACCTGCTTGATGTAACGGAACGGGTGATCTATCTTGAATATAATACTGTTTTTGAGGAAATCGGTGGTTATTCATATCTTCCTCAAGCTTAGGCCAAGTTTGATGGATCAAGCGGTTTTGAGTAAGCCGATGTTTTATTTCGTCTAACTAAGAGGCAATAAAATTAGCATATGTTAGTCCATCAAGCAGCCACAAGAGATGCTGTTCATCAATTATTTGATTCGGTGGATGCTATTTCGGTTCAAGGATACGATGAAGAGCGTAGAGTTACCTATTGGAATATAGGTAGCGAATTACTGTATGGCTACACCAAAGAAGAAGCTTTGGGTAGAACAATAGAAGAACTAATTATTCCTAATCACATGCGTGACCTTGTTATCTCTGCGCATAGAAATTGGCTCAATCAAGGTATAGAAATACCCGCATCAGAAATCACTTTATGTAATAAAAGTGGTAAAGATATAAATGTTTTTTCAAGTCATGTCTTGTTCATTGACGAAAATAATAAACGCGAAATGTATTGTATTGATATCAATTTGGCTGATGTTAGACAGGCTCAAGACCAGGCAGTATTTAAAGACAAAATGCTTAAAGCTGTATTTGAAGCAACTCCCGATTTATTTTTCTTAATGGAAGAAGATGGAACTATCATTGACTATCATGCTGGCAACAAGAACAACCTCCACATTTCACCAAAGAATTTAATTGGAAAAACTATAGCTAGCCTATTGCCGGAAAACGTCACTAGGAAGTTTCAGTCTCAAATTACTAAAGTAATAAATCAAGAAGTCGCTTTAAGTTTTGAATATTATTTGAATATGCCTCATGGCACGGCTTACTTTGAAGCAAGGCTTATCCACTTGCAAGCGTATGAACAAGTGGTAGTCATTGTTCGAGATATTACTGAACAACATAAATCTGCCGAAACAATACGCCAACAAGCTTATTTCGACACGTTAACCCTATTGCCCAATCGATTCTTATCCCTCGATCGTTTATCACAAATGCTTGAGGAAGCGAAAAGAAGTACCGAGAAAACCGCCGTACTTTTTTTAGATATAGACGATTTTAAAAAGGTAAATGATTCATTAGGTCATGAAGTAGGTGATAAATTACTTGTTGAAGCAGCCAATAGATTAAGGCGCGCAGTGCGAAAATCAGATACTGTAGGTCGCTTAGGCGGCGATGAATTTATTGTATTATTACGAGCGCTAAAAGACAACACTATTGCAATTGATGTTTCTGAAAATTTACTTAAAGTTTTTAGAGAGCCTTTTCAAATTGATGGCAGAGAGCTGATTCTGACATTGAGCATTGGTATTTCGATTTACCCTGAAAATGGTACTTGTTCCTCGGACTTATTGCGTAGTGCCGACACCGCAATGTACCAAGCGAAATCATTAGGGCGTAATACATATTCATTTTTTACGAAAGAAATGAATGAAATCATGCTGCGTCGTTTTGAAATAGAAGAGCAGCTTAATAACGCGCTAGAACGTAATGAATTTGAAGTATACTATCAGCCAAAATTTGATATAAAAAATGAAATTATTGTTGGTGCAGAAGCTTTACTTCGCTGGCACAGCCCAACCCTTGGTAATGTAACGCCAGATGAGTTTATTCCAATTGCCGAACATACTGGTTCAATTGTCCCCATAGGAAAGTATGTTGTTAAGCAAGCCCTTGAATTTTTAAATGATTGGCAAAATGTTCATCAGCGAGATTATACAATGGCGGTTAATCTATCGCCTCGTCAATTCAGGGATATAGAGTTAATAAAGTTTATTAAGAAGTCTCTTAGCGATACGAGCATTAAACCTGATAGGTTAGAGTTTGAAATTACCGAAGGTGTATTAATGATCGGTAACTCTTATATTGATGATGCGTTAGACGAACTCCATAAGCTGGGCGTAAAATTATCAATGGATGATTTCGGAACAGGATATTCATCATTGAGTTATTTGCGACAATATTCGTTCGATATATTAAAAATAGATCGTAGCTTTATCAACGGTATAACTTCAAATAAGGAAGATTGTGACCTTGTTAAAGCAACCATAGCAATGGCACATAGTTTGGATTTGCTGGTTATTGCTGAAGGCGTTGAAACGGGCGAACAACTTGCTCTATTGAATAAGTTAGGTTGCGACTTAGTGCAAGGATATTATTTTAGTAAACCTATACCGGCCAAAGAACTGATTGATTTTCAGTACACTACAAAGTGCTAATTAAATCCACGTAGACAGTAGCGCGAGTGGACGCTACTTACTTCTTGATGGTCAACTCATTGTGGATTGTGTGGAAGCCATCCGCCTCCTGAGTGAGCTTTATAGCGATATCGATTTGCCTCTGCGTATCGACGACGCCAACTAGACGCACGTCACCTTTCCGCGTGATCACGGTGATATCAAAGCCATTCAGATCGGAGTCCCCCAGCAAGGCATTCTCGACGTTTTTCGTCACGTCGGCATCAACTACATTGACGGCGTTCGAGGTGATCCGTTGTATACCTTCGAAATTTCCGGGGGGCTTGTTGCAAGCCGTCAACAACGCAACGGTGACCAAAGTGATACTCAAGAATTGTGTTCCACGATATTTGCTCATTGGAGTCTACTCATTGTTGAAAGAGTTTCCGCTAATTTTCAATTTTAGCGAAACTCAAAAATTTCCTGATGGAAACGTAATGAAATGGACTGTTCCTTCAGTCCGCTTCGCAGGGCTTTTGCCAGGCCTTGCGGCCCGCAAAACCAGACATCCACCCTGGCGTCATGGATCTGCAGTTGGTTTGCAGTCAATCGCTGCCCCTGCAGGCTGTCGTGGATGTGCAGTGATATGTCCGGAAGTTGCTCCCTTAGTTGTTGCAGGCGCGTCACCATTGGATCATCCACGGCTCCGGCGGTGCAGTAATGAAGTGTGACCGCTGGATGTCGTTGCTCGGTATTGATCAGGCGGTTTTCCAATGCAGCCAGAAATGGTGTGATACCGATGCCGCCCGCCACCCAGATCTTCTGGGCGTTTTTTCTGCCGCTGTCGAGATCAAAACGACCATAAGGGCCTTCGAGCGTAACAGCCTGGCCACTGCGCAGTTGCTGCGGCATCTTGCGGGTGTAGTCTCCCAACGCCTTGATCTGAAAACTGAGCTGCCCGCTGTCATTGTCAGCACAGGACAGGCTGAAAGGATGTGCCCCTTCGATCCGATCGAATGTCACCAGGGCGAATTGCCCGGCTCGATGCCCGGGCCACTGCTTGCCCATGTCACAAACGACTTCCGTGATGTTGGCTGATGTCTGCTTGACGGCCTGAACCAGACCCTCGTAGCGGCGACTCCTTCCGATTTTTCCGGTCAATGATTGCAGGCTGGAGGTGACACCACCCACCAGCAATAGTGCCATCAACCAGCCGGTGGGTTGATGCCACCACTTCAGCGGAGCCAACAACACTGCATGGGCGGCCAGTGTCAGATAAATCAGTGGCATCACCCGGTGCAGGTAACGCCAGTAACCGAAGGGCACCCATCGGATCAGGGTAATGACAACCAGAAACAGCAGCAGATACAGGCCGGGCTCACCTAGATCTTCAGCGCCATCCTGAAGACTGTCGAGCAAGCCCGAAAAGTTTGCTTCCTTCAAACTGCGATCCGAGCCAAACAGCGCTTCGAGGGCATCATCCGCCATTTCGATCAGCCAGTGCGCCAGCGCAAAAATGACGGCCAGAATGCCGGTCCATTTATGCAGCTGATACATTTTGTCCAGACCACCCAACGGGGATTCCAGCCACCCAGGTCGGATCGCCAGCACCATGGTGATGGACATGAAATTGATGGCAAGGTATCCACTGAGCGTCAGTAACTGCTCATAACTTAGCCCTGGGGTCCAGAAAATGAACTGAATCGCCAAAAGCAGAGAAAGGGTGACACTGGTACGTAGGTTGGGCACAAACAAACTCCAGCTAGGTTTGTTTGAATTGTGCAGGGTTAACCTGACACCAGCCTTAAACGTCCAGCAATCCAATCTTCAGGGCGCTACTCCAATAATTTGAAGCAGGGGTACAGACCGGTTTTTTACTCGACCACAGCAATACAAAGCTCGACTTCAAAACCGTCGCTCTGACCTGAGGCTGGCGATCTGAGTTTCAGTGTAATGCCCGCACCACTAGCGATGGCTTCCACAATCGCAAGCCCGATGCCGGAGCCCACTGTTTTTGTATCGGAGCGGACAAAACGGTTTCGCAACAAGGCGAGTTTCTCCGGCGAGACAATCTCACCGCGATTAACCACCCGCAGGATACCGTCGCCTGTAAGGCTAACATTCACAGGTTGATTGTCCGTGCCGTGCCTGAGAGCATTCTCTATCAGATTTCTTACCAGAATGGCGAAGGCATCGGGGTCAAGTAATGACGTAACGCCATTGTCAGGCAGGTTGAGCACGATTTGGCCGGGCGCCTGGTGCTCATAATCGCTGGCGATCATCCGCAGTATGGGTATAAGGTCGTTATGGTGTTCTGACAAGGCGCTGCCACCTTCAGCCTTCGCCAGTTCCAGCAGCTTCTCCGACAGCCTGGAGAGCGTGCGAAGAGATTCTTCTATTTCGGCGGCTTGCGTTTTAACTCTGACGTCCTGCGTTTCTGTCTTTAACCGCTGAAGTTTGGCAAGCGCCGTTGCTAGTGGGGTTCGCAATTCGTGGGCGCTGTTAGCGGTAAAACTGCGCTCCGCCTCAAGTGCGCGGCGCAGCCGCTCCAGTAAGCGATTAACCGAGATCATGATGGGTTCAAACTCTTCCGGCAGACGATCGACTGCGACGGGGGAAAGGTCGCCACCACCACGGATTTCTATCGATTGCTGTAATAGAACAACCCGGCGAAGTGATCGTTTTATCACCCACCACACTCCAACAAGGCTGATGGGGATCAGAAGTATCAGTGGTAGGAGCAATGCAAGGCTCGTGTCCAACACGGCTTCGCGCCGATGAGCCAAAGGTTCCGCAACCTCAATGTATAGGGTATCGCTGATGGCGGACTCCCCGTATATCCGATGAGTTGCTGTTTCGGAGAACCCTTCTCGCGGAATGGCGTCGAAAACTTGGGGGTCCGCGTCGTGGGATTGCAGCAGGAGCTTGCCTGACTTATCACGAACCAGATAAGTGAGATACTCCTCATGCTCTTTCAGAGCCAATGCCCGCTCCAAGCCTGGATCCCCTTCCCTGTTCAGTATGTCGGTCACCGCCAATGGCAGGATACGCTGTGCTGTTTCCTTCAGTGCGCTGTCGAATACCTCGTTCATTTCGTGCCGTGCGACCAAGCCTGAAGCGATGACGCCCAAGAGCCAGAGCAAGGTCACGCCAATGGTAAGCCAGGAACCAAGGGTTTTGTGTAAGCTGGTTTTAGTGGTCATAGGACTCTAGCCGATACCCCATACCTCTGACCGTCACTATGGCATCGCGCCCCAGTTTTTTGCGCAAACGGCTGATATAGACTTCTATGGTGTTGCTCTCAATTTCGGCCCCGAATTCGTAAAGCCTGTCTTCAAGCTGAGCCCGCGATAGCAATATTCCCGGGCGCTGCAAAAACCCCTCAAACAACGCCCATTCACGAGCGGTGAGCTCTACCGGCTGACCGTTGCGGCTGATGCGGTGGTCACCAAGATCCACTTCAAGGTCTCCAACACGCACCAGAGGATTCGGATTGCCGCGATAACGGCGTGCCACGGCGGCCACCCGGGCAGAGAGTTCTGATAAATCAAAAGGCTTCACCAGATAATCGTCGGCCCCGGCATTCAGCCCGGCAATCCGGTCTGAAACCTGATCCCGGGCGGTCAGTATGATCACCGGTGTGGCATCGCCGGTCGCACGCAGGTTTTTCAAAAAATCCAGACCGTAGCCATCCGGCAGCATCAGGTCGAGCAGAATCAGATTGTAGGTCGTGGTTTTTACGCTGGTAGCAGCAAAACCGAGGCTCTGTACCCAGTCCACTGCATGGCCATCCTCACTGATCTGATCCCGCACCGCTTCACCCAGCCCGGTTGTATCCTCAACCAACAGTACCCGCATGTTTCGCCCTTCATCTGATCATCATCAGAAGATACTACAGCCGTTACCTGACCGCAGCCTGAAACCGCATTGTTACTGTTCAGGCCAGTGTCAGGTAGTGGCCTTAAGATTCATTAAACGCATTCAACGGGAAACACGCCATGAATATAAAACCCATTGTTATCACACTTTCTTTACTACTGATGAGCGGCAGCACCCTGGCTGACGATGATTGCGATGACCCGGTTGCCGGATGGCAGCCCCGGGAGAACCTGCGACAAAAGCTGGAAGCGGAAGGGTGGACGGTGTTCCGCATCAAGGTGGATGACGGCTGTTACGAGGTCAAAGGAAGGGACCCGAATGGTCATCGGGTGGAAGCTGAGTACTCTCCGGCAACCTTTGAGCTGATGGAAATGGAACGGGAGGATGACGACGATGACGATGACGATCATCGTGGCAAATCGCGGAGCTACAGCGAACCGACCAACGAAGAGCGGGTTCCGCATAAGGGCATCGTCAAAAGCCGCCCCAAAGTAACTGTTGAGTAATTAGTGGAGATTACATCATGAAAAAGATTCTCTTAGCGCTGGGCCTTGCGACTGCAATGGCAATACCGGCCTACGCACAGGCCCGGGAAGTCACGTTTACCACGCAACTGAACGATTATGGCGGTGACGGAGCTTACCTGGCGCTCTACCTTACCGATGCCGATGGTAAGTACCACGGGACTCTCTGGATTGCCGGTGAGAAGAGCAAGTATTACAAGCACCTGCGCGACTGGGCCCGAGGCAGCGGTCTGAACCAGGCTGAATACGATGGCCTGACCGGTGCCAGTGTGACCAGCGGGCGCACCCTGAAAGTGACCCTCGAACTGGAGGACGCATTGATCGATTCCGGCTATCAGGTTCGTGTTGATACCGCCGTTGAAGATATGCGTGACAACCGTTCGGATGTGGTGGCGCCTCTGACCACTGAAGGTTCTGGAAAGACCGTTCCCGGCCGTGGCTATGTCCAGTCCTTTGTTTATGATCTCAAGTAACTGACGGGAGACAGGTTCATGTTGCGCAAGCTCCATGGTTTACCCGGATTGGTCGCCGCATTGTTGTTGCTGGTGCTGGCGACCACGGGCGTTGTTTTGTCCGTTGTACCTGCCATTGAACGGGCGGGCTCGACCATCCCTGCGAACGGTGAAATCAGTGTTGCTGATTTGGCCGAGCGTGTAGTAGCGCATTATCCGGGCACCGAGCAGATCCAACGCTCTCTTTCAGGCGAAGTCGTAGTCTATTATAGCCGTGACGGCCAGCCAGGCGCGGACCTGGTTAACCCCCTGACCGGTGACGGTATTGCCCCCTATCAGCCATCGGCCTTTTTGCGCTGGGTACAGAACCTGCATCGATCATTTCTATTGGATGATGCAGGCCGAATGTTTGCAGGAGGCTTAGCGGCACTGATGGTGCTGATCTGCCTGTCCGGAATGTTTATGCTGGCTCGGCGCATGGGAGGTTGGAAGGCCATTTTACGGCCCATAGCAGGTTCCGGTAGCCCGCGGATTCACGCCGAGCTGGCCCGGTTCGCAGTGATTGGTTTGTTACTGTCAGCACTGACTGGCAGCTACATGTCGGCGGTACGGTTTGGCCTACTGCCAGAGGCCGCCACTGCGGAGCCATCATTTCCGGCGGAAGTTTCAGGCGGCACGCCGGTGCCGGTGAGCTCTCTGATCGCGCTAAAAAACGTGGACGCCAACGAGCTGCGTGAGCTGGTGTTCCCTTACCCGGATGACCCCAATGACGTCTATTCCCTGAGCACCACTCAGGGCTCCGGGTTCGTTGATCAATCAACCGGAGAGCTGTTGCAGTATCAACCACGCTCCGCTGGTAACCAGTTCCAGCACTGGATGATTCGTTTGCATACGGGTGAAGGCCTGTGGTGGTTAGGCCTGATTCTCGGGATGGCTGCACTGACCGTGCCGGCGCTATCTTTTACCGGACTACAGATCTGGTGGCAGAGGCGTTCATCATCCGTGCGTCTTGATGAAGGCGCCAGCATCGATGCGGCGGATGTGGTTATTCTGGTGGGCTCGGAAGGCAATACCACCTGGGGTTTTGCGAAGGATCTCCAAGGCAAGCTCAATCAGGCCGGCAAGAAGGTACATTGCGCGCCAATGAATGACCTGGCAGAACACTACCCGCATGCTTCTGTGCTTTTTGTTCTGGCATCAACCTATGGTGACGGTAGCGCGCCCTCCTCCGCCAGTCAGTTCATGACTCGACTTGAACGCTTTCAGGCGGATGACGGATTGGAATTTGCGGTTCTGGGGTTTGGTGACCATCAGTTCCCAACATTCTGCCAGTATGCGCTGGATGTGGATGCTGCCCTCAGTAGCAAGGGCCTGCAGCAAATGCATCCCGTTACCCTGATCGATCGCCGTTCCGCACTGCAGTTTCAGGAATGGGGCGAGGTTATCAGCGAGTACATGGGCGTTTCACTGGCACTGACTCATAATCCTGCACCAGCCGCCACCTCAGAGTTCGAGCTTGTTGAACGTGTTGACTATGGCGTTGCGGTAAACGCGCCTACCAGCATATTGCGTTTCAAGCCGGTACAAAATCGCAGAAATGGTTGGCAGGTGGTTTCTTTCAGAAGCCGGTCGCATCTGCCGAGTTTCGAGGCAGGGGACTTGTTTTGCGTTGCGCCACCAGGAAATCAGGCCGCCCGGTTGTATTCGCTGGCGTCTTCGGCCTCGGATGGACAGTTGGAAATCTGCGTCCGTAAACAGACCAGTGGCCTTTGTTCAGGTTATCTGCACAGCCTCAAACCGGGAGATCGGATTACCGGGTTTATCCAGCAAAACCCCAGCTTTCGTCCAGCCAGAGGTGCAACGCCCATTATTCTCATTGGCGCCGGCGCGGGGATCGGCCCACTTGCCGGCTTTATCCGAAAGAATACGGATCGTAACCCCATGTACTTGTACTGGGGTGGACGCAATCCGCAATCGGATTTTCTCTATCAACCGGAACTTGGCTGTTATCTGGATGACCACCGCCTTACCGGGTTGAATACGGCGTTTTCACGATCGGCAGAAAAAACCTACGTTCAGGATGCCATCGTTGCTGATGAAACCGCGTTGCGGCAATTGATTGAAAAAGGCGCTCAGGTGCTGGTATGCGGGGGGCGGGACATGGCCTCCGGTGTAAGCCAGGTGTTTGATTCCATTCTCAAGCCATTGCACTTGGATGTAGATGAGTTGAGAGCCGAGGGGCGCTACCTGGAAGATATTTACTGACCGATGACGATTTTGAGGGACTCCCTCAAGAAACCATCTGTGTGGGCTCTTGGAGTTTCGTTTCGAATTGCTGCATGCAAAAGTGCAAGAGCCCAGTAATTCTGAGCTCTTGCACTTTACGGAGACTCTAGCTTGAGAGCGGCTTGCGCCTCCATAAATAGAACAAGACCGGAATCACCAATAACGCCAAGATGACTGCAGTGAGCATACCCCCCACCATAGGCGCTGCAATTCGCCCCATCACCTCAGAACCTGTTCCAGTGCCTACCATTATCGGAACCAGACCACCGATGATGGCGGCTGCGGTCATCATCACTGGCCGGACTCGCATACCCGCGCCGTGAAGCACCGCATGACGGAGCGTTTCCCTTCTAGGCGTCAGGCCTTTCTGCTCACAGGTTTCAAGCATTGTCTGGTAGGACTGGTTGAGGTACACCAGCATGATCACACCAATCTCCACAGCGACACCGGCTAATGCAATGAAGCCAACACCCACCGCAACGGAGAAGTTATAACCCAACAGATACATTAGCCAAACGGCCCCGATCATTGCGAACGGAAGTGTGCCCATGATGATGCCGACTTCCGTAAAGTTTCTGAAGTTCAGAAACAGCAGGATAATGATAATCGCCAGCGTCAACGGAACCACATAGGTCAGCTTTTCTTTAGCGCGGAGCATGTATTCATATTGACCCGACCAGGCGATGGAGTAACCCGTTGGCAGGTCTAATTCAGACTGCACGATCGCCATCGCCTGTTCAACGTAAGTGCCCACGTCTACATTCTTGATATCCACAAAGGTCCAGCCGTTAAGACGAGCGTTCTCACTTTTGATCGCCGGAGGCCCATCTTCAATCCGTATATCGGCAACATCAGCCAGCGCAATTCTCTGGCCTGAGGCCGTCACGATGGGTAGTTGTTCCAGTTTTTCGGGAGAATCCCGGTAGTCTTCCGGATAACGAAGGTTAATGGGGTAACGCTCAAGGCCTTCGATGGTTTTGGAGACATTGATTCCACCGATTGCTGTGGCAATCACTTGCTGTACGTCAGCGATATTCAGGCCATAACGGGCAGCGCGTTCACGATTGATATCCACCTTGATATATCGACCACCTGCTACTCGTTCTGAATAAACCGACGCCGTGCCGGGTACGTCTGCCAGAATTTCCTCCAGGCGCTTTCCGACACCCTGGATGGTTTTAAGATCCGGGCCCGCTATTTTAATGCCTACCGGCGTTTTTATACCCGTTGCCAGCATGTCGATACGGGTGATGATCGGCATTACCCAGGCATTGGTTACACCAGGAAAGCGAATCAGTGTGTTGAGTTCCTGTTTAAGCTTGTCTGTGGTCATGCCCTCGCGCCACTGATCGCGGGGTTTGAGCTGAATGAAGGTTTCAATCATCGTCAAAGGTGCAGGATCGGTTGCGGTATCCGCGCGCCCTACTTTGCCGAACACAGTTTTCACTTCCGGCACCGTCGCAATCAATTTGTCCGTCTGCTGAAGTAACTGACGGGCTTTGCCGATTGAGATTCCGGGATAGGTCGTTGGCATGTACATCAAGTCCCCTTCGTCCAGCGGGGGTATGAATTCACTACCGATTTTTGTTGCGGGCCATAGGCCGACAGCCAATACCAGTATTGCACCCAGCACAGTCGACATGGGAAACCTGAGCACAAGCTTCAACACCGGCATATAGGCACCGACCAACACCCGGTTTATGGGGTTCTTATGCTCGGGTAGCACTTTGCCCCGGATAAAGTAGCCCATCAGTACCGGAACCAGCGTCACAGCAAGGGCCGCACTGGCAGCCATAGCGTAGGTTTTGGTGAACGCCAGTGGCGCAAACATTCGCCCTTCCTGCGCCTCAAGCGCAAACACCGGCACAAAACTAACCGTAATGATCAACAGCGAGAAAAACAGCGCCGGGCCGACTTCAGAAGCGGACCTGGCGACAATTTCCCATCGATTCTCAGGCGTGAGTGGCGTTCGTTCCATATGCTTGTGCATGTTTTCTATCATAACGATGGCCCCGTCGATCATGGCGCCAATAGCAATGGCGATGCCGCCGAGAGACATAATGTTGGCGTTGATGCCTTGCCAGTACATGACGGTAAACGCCGTCAGAATGCCCACAGGCAAGCTGATGATCGCCACCAACGAAGAGCGGACGTGAAACAGAAAAACCATACACACCAGGCCGACGACCAAAAACTCTTCCAGTAGCTTAAAAAAGAGATTGTTGACGGCTCGCTCAATCAGGCCAGAGCGGTCGTAAACCGTGACCACTTCAACGCCATCGGGCAGGCTTGATTGCAGTTCACCCAGCTTGGCCTTAACACCATTGATGGTTTCCTGAGCGTTTTCGCCAAAGCGCATAACCACGATGCCACCAACGGCCTCCCCTTCCCCGTTAAGTTCGGCAATACCGCGCCTCATCTGTGGCCCGACTTCTACACTGGCCACATCTTTGAGCAGAACCGGTGTGCCGTTCACATCGAGACCCAGTGGAATCACCATCAGGTCTTCCCGGGACTCAATGTAGCCGGAGGTACGAACCATGTATTCCGCTTCGGCCATTTCGATGACTGAAGCTCCGACTTCCTGATTACCCTGCTGAATCGCTGTCTGGATAAGAGACAGCGGGATTCCCAAGGCTCGGAGCTTCTCCGGGCTGACCTTGACTTGATATTGCTTCACCATGCCGCCGAGCGCCGCCACCTCTGATACACCGGGCACGGTTTGTAATTCGTACTTCAGAAACCAGTCCTGGAGACTGCGCAACTGACTCAGGTCGTTCTGCCCTGTCCGATCAACCAGTGCATAGAGATAGACCCAGCCAACACCGGTGGCATCCGGGCCCAATTGAGGCCGTGCTGAATCAGGCAGGTTGGGTGCCACTTGGGACAGGTACTCCAGAACTCTGGAGCGAGCCCAATACATATCGGTATCTTCATCGAAAATCACGTAAACGTAGGAGTCCCCAAAGAACGAATAGCCACGCACGGTTTCCGCACCGGGAACCGACAGCATGGCGGTCGTCAGGGGATAGGTGACCTGGTCTTCTACTACTTGCGGTGCTTGTCCGGGAAAGCTGGTTTTAATGATAACTTGCACATCGGACAGATCCGGAAGCGCATCGACCGGGGTTTTGCTGAGTGAGTACAGGCCCAACCCTGATATTAATAGGCTCGCCAGCAACACCAAAAAACGGTTTCGGATGGACCAATGAATAATGGATGTAATCATCAGTTGGTTCCCTCACGATCCATAGTCTCGTGATCCATCGTGCCGGCCGGCATGGCCGACATGCGTTGAAAATCCGAGGTTTTACTGGATTCGGAATCAATCAAGAACTGGGCGGATGTAACCACCGTATCGCCCGACACGACACCGCCGAGGATTTCGGCGTACTGGTCACCCATCCGTCCAACATCCACATTAACGGATTTGAATGCCCCGCCATCCAATGCCAGCACCAGTCGATCGCTCTGACCCGTTCGAATAATCGATTCGCGAGGCACCAGCAGTTGCCGGCCTGCCCTTGCCCCCTGAATGTTTAACTCTACAAACATGCCCGGCAGCAAGGTGCCATCGGCGTTGTTAAAACGCATTCTCACCCGGGCCGTACGGGTCTTGGGATTCACTTCCGGGTACACATAATCCACCTCGCCAGTCCATTGGCGCCCGGGCAAGTAGTCCAGCGTCATAACCACGCGATTTTTAGATGCCACGGTAGACAACTGACGTTCAAATACTTCGCCAATAACCCACACCTCCTCCAGTGCTGCAATGGAGAGGACTCGATCCCCGGGTTTGATAAACATGCCCTCACGAACATTGAGGTTGTCGATAACACCAGTGGTAGGCGCATACACCGTCAACGTGCGCCGTGTTTCACGCGTTTTTGTTAGCTGTCGTACTACGTTTTCAGGCACATTGAGAGCCGCGAGTCGCTCCTTGGCGGCATTGATCAAGCGCTCATTACCCCGGTTTAAAGCCAGGACTAACTCATCCTGGGCGTTAACCAATGTGGGTGAGTAGAGTGTATACAGTGGCTTGCCCTTCTCGACCGCTTCGCCCTCTGCCTTTACGTAGAGCTTCTCGATCCAACCCTCAACCCGAGGATGGACATGAGCCATATCGTCTTCGCTGTATTGAACGTACCCCACCGTCGTTATGTCATTCGGCAGCCGCCCCTGGGTGACCAGGCCAGTCCTCACACCCAGGTTGTTAACCACGCTCGGTGAAATACGAACCGTGCCTGGGGTGTCCTTACCCGATCCGCTTTTTGCATAGACGGGAACCAGGTCCATCCCCATGGGTGATTTACCCGGCTTGTCACTCTTGAAATTGGGGTCCATGGGCGCTACCCAATGCGAGGGTTCCTTACTGACACTGCTCGTGGCCTCGGCCACCGAATCCTTTGAAGTGTCAGGGGCAAGCCAATAGGTCGCTACCGATCCGGCCACGCCACCTAACAACAAAAAGCCCAATGGGCGCATAACATTTGCCATGAGTGTTAATCCTGGGAATTTTTCAGTGAAAACGAGGGGGAGCCAGAGGTACCAGCCGTGAGATAACGAAAGGTCGCCAGGTTTTTGGCACGTTCAGCCGTCATCTGTATAAAATCAACGTGTGCGTTGAGCTCCGCGATACGCGCACGGACGGCTTCGGCAAAATCGCCGTCATCGTTGTTGTAAGCTGAGAGCGCTGCATTAGCCTGCTCAGCTATTTGCGGAAGCAGCGTTTGCTGGTAAAGCAGGATGCGGTCATCCAGCCGTTTAATTCGGACGGCCGCCGCACGAGCGTCGGCTTTAATTCGCCGAACCTGCAGCATCCGATCAGACTTCGCTGCCTCCACGCGCGCGATTGCCGCGCTCACGGTACGATCCTGGCGATTGCCGGTAAAAATAGGCAGATCAAACCCGATCCCGATTGAAAAGAGATCCGCCCGATCCTGCCCGTTCGGGGCTTGATCCCGATACCCATACTGCGCGGACACAGTCCATTCAGGCTTGTAGGCCTGACGAGCCAGCTCAACATCGATAGACCCGGCATCAATCAACTGATCCGTGGCGCGAATTGAAGAGTGAGTGATCACGGAGTTGTCGTTGGTATCAAGCGGTGTATTCGGAAGCCTGGCTAACAGATTCGGGGGGATACGCTCGCTTACTCGCAAACGAAACGTGTCAGTACCTACCCACTCCCCCAACTCTTCTTGGGCTGTTTCCAACTGGGAGTGCAGCCCCGTTAAACGATCGTCAAGACGAGTCAACTCCAGAGACGCACGGATGATGTCCTGCTGCCGTGAACCGGTCACAGTTGAGGTGTAGCCGGCTTCAGCAACATCGGCCAGCTGCTCAAAAAGCCCTCGGTTGCTGTCAATCAATCGAATACTCTCTTGAGCTTTCCAAAGCTCAAGCCACAGGTAAGTTACCGATCTAACCACCAGTTCCTGTCGATTCTCCCGCTGAAACGACTGGGATTCCGCGAGCTCTTTCTTTCTATCGCGGGCGAGAGACCGACTATCACCACGAGGAAATCGCTGGCTGAGCCCAATAGTGGCTTGCGTCATGCCCTCTTGGCCGGTATCGAAGGTATCTGTGGGAAGGTTTGCTGCGCCCAACGTAATTCGTGGATCCGGTAAGGCCCCTGCCGCAACAGATTCATCAAGAAGCGCCCGTTGCAGATAAATGCTTTGGGCTGACCAAGGATCTCCTCGAATCGCAATATCAATAGCGTCTTCAAGGGCAAGTGTCGGTTCGGCAGAAATGCCAAGACTCGTTAAAAGCAAGGCGCCTATTACCACTGCTTTATATACACGAACAAAGTCATTCAAGTTCTATTCTCCACTGAGTTGGTACGCAGCGAAGAATCATAAAAGTGATATCTGAACTCAGGCTGAAATTTCATAACTTATTAGGTGATTTTGATCTGAGTCAAGCGCTCTTAATTACTGATAAATATCAATAAAAATTATTACGTTTATTTTATTACTTATTTCAGGGTGAGTTCAGGAAGAGATGATTGAATGAATACATCAACCAACCAGGAGGTACGATATGAAAAAGTCGATTTTATTCTTAGCCGCAGTTACTTTATCCACTGCAGTTTTTGCTGGCAATATTCCAGAAAGCAGGAGCGGCAATCTAATGCACGACAATATGAAATCAACGCAAAAAAACATGAATTCAATGCATAACGGTGAGAACAAAGAAACGACTCAGACGGGTATCATTAAAAATAAAGACATGCAACGACTTCATAAAGAAATGACACTCAACGGAATATCCGAAGGCGGTATGGAAGCCCGGCTTGATATGATGACCGACAAAGGTAGAGCCTACCATCGAGCGTTGAAACAGGATCAAAAAAATACCGCAGGGTAACCCCTGCGGCTAAATTAACTCGCAAAAACCCAAGGGCCGTTGGCACTATTAT
>Ga0307487_1000090_pt1 | contig 73098 bp, 67 predicted proteins | sample CBIW12metaG_FD_203665 | JGI IMG/M metagenome (GOLD analysis project Ga0307487, IMG submission 203665) | Sea-ice brine microbial communities from Beaufort Sea near Barrow, Alaska, United States - CBIW 1.2 | ecosystem: Environmental > Aquatic > Marine > Coastal | place: USA: Alaska | collected... | reverse complement strand
ATACCCAGAGAGAATACCAAAAAAAAACTAGCTAACTAGGGGTTGGTCTCGTCGGCCTACGGCCTCCTCACCCAACCCCTAGTTAGAATAAATTTAAACCCTAGACACAGTTTAATGAACTATCCCTCACATTCAATAGTTATTCATTGTTTTTTACGCTTCTTTTCAATCATTTCCATATACATGACCAAGCTTTCAGCATCAAACAATCCTTTCATGTGCTGAGGCAATACCTACTGTTTTGTTAAAACTTTCTATCTCCATTTCCTTCTTGTTACCATTATTTTATGGCGCTTTATAAGTGCCCATTTTCTTCTCTGGACTAACTACAATGGTTCCAGTGCCTTGGTATATATGAGTTCCTGTTCCCCTACCGCTATTTTTCTCAAAATCACCGGAAAATTTGAGCGTAAAACAAGCCGCACCACTCGAGGAAATAGGTAAAGCATACTTCAAGTCAGAAAACTTCACCGTACCCGAGACAGAATTATAGTAATCATCTTTTCCTTCAGGAGTTATCATTAACACAGAGCCGTCCTGCTCCACAGCAGTTCTTAATTTAGGGATAGGCTGATTGTTATCGTCTAAATTGATAATACCGAAAATATTTCCCGGTTCGCCGCGCTTTCCTAAAAGCATCGTCACACTATGGTCTCTATTTCCAGATATCGTCAAATCTTTATATATAGCGTTCCCCTTGTCAGTTGGGACTGCACCCTTGTACTCAACAGTTTCAGAGCCGTCAGACTTATTCACTAGGGTTATATCAAAGGTGTGTTCTGCAATGGAAGGATCGTTATCTGATTCGATAGGATCTTTTTCGCTTTTGCTACAGGCCGTAAAAACGACAAAAACAAGTAGCATAAGCATAATTTTTTTTGGTAATGATTGTAACATTTTCATTTTAAAAATCTTATTGATCTATTTGATTAACGTATATTATTTGAGTGGAAAATTATAGGCTACTCGTAATGCGGCAAACCCTGCGCCCGAACCACCTTTTGAAAAACCCTGGTAGCGAGCAGATAGATCAATATTGCCCAAGATATAGCCTACACCCATTGCATAGCCCAGTGACGTAGTAGATGCAGACCCTCCAAAGTTGTACCCTAAGCCTGACACCTCCACTTTGGAGCGATTTATTGAAAAACCAAGTTGAGGTTCTACATACAAGTTCTCAAAATGGTGGCGGTACAAGGCTAAAATCGGGATTACGCCTAAAGAAACACTATTGTCTGCACCGAGGTCCTCTTTTGACCCAAAATGGATATACCCGAGAGTAAGGCCAACCTGACCTTCATCGTTTATTTCGTACAGTCCTTTTACCGTAGCGCCGAAACCGGCACCAAAACCAGAACCAAAATCACCTAGAGGAATCGCAACATCTACACCACCATTAATATCAATAGCGCCCTTTTGCGCATACGTTGCAACAGAAAATATTACTGTTAATAAACACGCAAATATTACTTTTTTCATGGTTAACATCATTCTAATTGATTTTTAAATGTTGAGAATTAATTGTATTTGGTTACTTATATATTAAGTACTGAGGCAAACATAAGTAGAGCAAAAAGCCAATAGAACCCCCAATGAGTATTTGGTAGGTGTCAATTAGAATTTGGAAAAAAACGAGGAGTGGGGCGCCGAATTCTAAGTCAGTGATGCTGAATACTCATTGGCTGTTTTTTATCCACTGCGAGGCGCCTACTTTGGTTATCAGATCGATAGAAGTCTATCTTTCAACCCTTCAAAAAAAATTAATATATGATGAAAGCACAATTAAACATGAAACAAACAACACTACTTATAGTAAGCCTCGGTTTTATACTGTTTACTTCGTGTAGTAAGGAAGAGGAAATAGCTCCTGAGATTCAAAGCGGCGTAACAGCGAAACTTACTTTTGAAGACGGCAGTACGATTGATTACAAAGGAACCGTAATAGCCGCCATTTGGAGCCAAGAGGATGACTATAATATACTCTCTATTGTGGCCTTAGACAAAGAATATAAAGATGCTGTATTGTCTTTTGGAATAAGCTATGCCGATGGAGCGGGAGACTATTCATTAGCTCCTACAGACATCATGGCTAACCCCTCAACGCTGGTGTGGCCTAATATGGAGTTTGACAATTGGCCGGGTTTCGTGACTGGTGATGCCGATGGCGATGGGGAAAGCGATGGCAACGGTACATTTAAGATAACCAGCTTGACCGAAACAGAAACAAGAGGCACCTTTACTATGGTGATGGGTAATGATATGGGCGAAAAAGTGACCGTAGAAGGACAGTTTAATTGTCCAGTAAGAAGAATCACTGGTGAATAAATTTATCTCGTTACACCTCCCTTATCCAATAGGGTAAAATGAAAAATTCGGATAATTGTTGCGAGTGCAATATATAAAACAGTACTTTAGTTCAAGTGATGAGGGTTTGTTTTTTAATAATTTTCTACGTTTTAGTTGGTTTGGTACCGGTAAAAGGGCAGATTATTGTCGCTACCGGTACCTACCAGTTGTTGCTGGGCAATAATAATGAGAAAGCGAGCTCCGCCAAGCTCGAAACTAACTTTGACGAGTCTAAAAGTAGTCAGGCACTCTCCCAGAATAACTATAAAGATCAGATTAAGTCGATCGTTTTTATCTATTTCTATATCTTTTCATTATTTACGCTTTTCATATTCGCCTTGGTTGTATGGTTAAGGGTGCGTGGAAAACTCTACTTTTATTATTTAGGATATTTATTTTTCCTAATCATATTTGGGTTTATAGTCCTTTGCAAAACCTTGGCTCCGGTTGGGAATTTTTTTCAGTACATTCCGCAACTCTCCAAGGAACTAAACGAACCGGTTCAGTTTATTTTTATAGCTTTTTACATCTTTTTTATTATAAATCTTTTGCGAGTTGGCCTATTTGACAGACCACTCGCTCGGGCGCTTCGGTATCTTGGTATGGTATGTTTGATATATGCAGTTTGCCGTTTTTTATTTAATGTGTTTTTTTTCGATCCACAGTTTGCACCTACCTTATTTAACACCATTCGCCTAATCATCCTTCCAATTAACTTTGCGTTAATCTTTTGGATTATTTTTAAAGTAAAGTCTCCGCTTTTGGGCTATTTTATCATCGGCCAGTCTCTATTTTTTATTGGTGCCGTATTGGGTTCTTACATTAACTATTCAGGCATGGAAGACATTCCTGGTCATTTTTTCGGTTTTAAAGAGGCTTCAAATATTGTTTTTCAAATTGGGATTATAGGAGAAGTCTATTGTTTCTCACTGGCGTTGGGAAAAAATGTTTCTTTGATTCAGGAGGAAAAAGAACGAACAGATGCCGCCTTGATAAAACAGTTTAAAGAAAATGAACGCCTTCAGGCAAATATGAACCGGGAAATGGACATCAAAATACATGAAAAGACAACAGACCTCATCCGCCTTTATACTGAAATAGAGCAAGAAAAGGAAGAAAAAATAAAAAGTGAATTTACTCAAAAAATTAAAGAGACCGAAATGGTTGCCTTACGGTCACAAATGAACCCGCACTTTATTTTCAATAGCATGAATGCCATTAAAAATCTGATCATGACCTCTCGAAATGATGATGCAATGACCTATCTCGATGATTTTTCCAGTCTGCTCAGGCACATACTACAAAATAGTAATCAGAGGGAGATAACCGTAGAAGAGGAGCTCGAAATCTTAGAATTATACCTTTCTTTGGAACAGAGCCGAATGGGAGCAAATTTTAATTACCACATCAATTTTTTATCCAAAGAGGAGCTTTCGCAATACCAAATCCCACCTTTACTATTACAGCCTATCGTCGAAAATGCCATCTGGCATGGTCTACAACCCAGTTTAAAAGCCGAAAAAGAACTGACTGTCACCTTCGATACGACAGAAAATCTGAAAATAATTATTGAAGATAACGGCATCGGTAGAGAAGAAAGTGCTAAAAAGAAAAAGCTGCATCCCGCAATGGGCACCAATCTTATCAGAGACCGTTTGGCTCTGCATAATCATTTGAGTGACTATGCTGTTCGTCTGGAAATAGTTGACTTGAAGAAAAATGGAAGGGGACAGGGAACACGCGTTACACTAATTTATAATATAGAGCGATGACAAATATAATTATCATTGATGACGAGGCCCACTGCATCAATGTACTTAAGAATTTGATTGAGAAGATACCGGCAGATTATGTTATTACAGGCACTTTTACCAACCCACTTCTCGGACTGGAGTTCATTAAGCAGCAGCCACCAGATTTGCTATTCCTCGATATCGAAATGCCCAATCTCAACGGTTTTGCCTTTTTAGACACGTTACAGCCTATCGGTTTTGATGTGATATTTACCACGGCCTTTAGCCAATATGCTGTAAAGGCGTTTAGGTACAGCGCCATTAACTACCTGCAGAAACCAATTACCGAAAAGGATATTGTGAAAGCATTCTCCTATTGGAGCAAGAGACAGAAGAAAATCTCTCAAAAACAGTGGGAGTTACTTCATGATTATTTGGGAGACAATAGCCAAGAACAGCCTAAAATTGCACTCCCTATAGCAGGAGGATATCATATTGTATCCATAAAAAGCATCGTCCGATGCCAATCGGATAACAATTACACCTACATTTTTTGCGATGATGAAAACAAAATTTTAATTAGCCGTACCTTAAAAGAAATCGATGGACTATTGAAAGATCACGGTTTCTTTCGGGTACACCAGTCGCATTTAATAAACCCGAATTTTGTAAAAGCCATTTTGAAACAAGGTGGTGGCAGTTTAATTATGGTAGATGATACTGAAATACCTGTTTCCAGGCAGCAAGGAAAAAAGATAAATGAAATTTTAGAAAAAATGCTTCAGATATGAGAAGTTGGAGCATCAAATATCGCATCATTTATGCCTTGGCGCTTGGAATAGTGTGCTTGGTTTGGAATTCGAGCGTATTTGCCCAACAACCCATTGACAGCCTCCGACATCAACTGACAGTCAAATCCAATGACTCACTGCGGGTAATCAAGATGATAACGCTTTCCCGCGAAATGCATCGGCAGATTCAGAATGGCGATGAGGATATCAAAATGGCTACACTAGCGATGGAAGCGGCAGCAATGCAGGATCCCATATTATACGCCCGTGCTTTGGATAATCTTGGATTGCTTTATCGTTTTTACCAACAGTATTCAGAAGCCATAGCCTTCCATGTAAAAGCATATAAGATAATAGCAAATCGAAAAGGATTCTCCATTGATAAAATGCGTTATGCAAACAATGCCGCGGTAGCATATCGATATAATGCAGACTACGATATGGCAGTTGAATACCACATGAAAGCTCTACGCCTTGCCGAAAACAAAAATAACACCTATAATATCGAGGTTGCCTGCAACGGTATAGGAAGTACTTTTATGGCTATTCCAGGTAAAGAAGCAGAGGGGTTGACATACCTGAAAAGGGCATTGGAGACAGCAAAGGGCGCAAGCAATAAGCGGGGAATAGCGATACAGAATGTAGCGATAGGTGGATATTATGATAAGCTAGGGCAGCATGTAAAAGCAAGAGGGTACTACCAGGACATTCTGGACATAAACGACAAAAATCTAAAAGATGCCAAAGGCAGAGGCATGGGACTGAAAGCCCTTGGGGAAAGTTACCTTAAAGAAGGCTTAGATCTGCAACAAGCTAAACAATATTTCGACCAAGCATTGAAGCTATTCCGAGAAATAGAAGACCGACAACAACAAGCCTATACCTTATTAGAATTAAGCAAAATGGATGCGGCACAACAGCGCTACAAACAGAGTTTACCCAAGCTAAAACAGGTGATGCAAATTGCCGCAGAACTACACGACCAAAGACTGCTACAAGCTACCGCCAAAACCATATCCAAACACTATGAGGTCTTAAAAAATTACCCATTGGCACTGAGCTACTATAAAAAAGCCCAGAACTACCAGGACAGTATAAACCTGACAAGCTCTCCTAGAGTGAGTTTAGCACATGAATTAAGGCGCGCTCATGATTCAGACATAAAAGTCGTTTCAACTGTACCAATAGTTAATGGTATCTCCATAAGGGAAATAAATGCTGTAAATACAGAAAATAAAATTAGAAAAGTAACAAGTGATCCAAAGAAAACTACTTATGGAAATCGAAAAATACCTAGTTCTCATCTTGATTAATCTCAACTTGATATTACAATCTTGTAATGGTAATAAAATAACAGTAGCGAACACTATGTTAGAGGATATTACTTCCAATTGCTATTACATACCAATAAATATTGAGCACAAGGGAATAGTTTATGAAGTAGTGATTCCAAATGACAGGCTATTCTTCAATCTATCTCAAGAATACGGAAAGGAATTTAGTTTAAAGTCATACATAAAAATACTTAAACCAATACTTCAAAAACAGGATACACTTCTTATAAGTCATGATATTTTTAAAAAAATTACTCCTTATGTTTTACCACAGGATTGGAGAGGACAAGTTTTTGAAATGTCAAATTTATTCGACGAAAATATTCAAAATGATGAAATAAATAATGAATTAGTCTTGATTAAAAAATTATTTGATTCAGGTTATATTGTATACAAAGATGATGAGACAGGGCTACTTGTAAGAAAGGAATATGATAAAATATAGCATTACCTCTACAACGGGAAGGAACTTATTGAGGACAACGGGCTTCAGTATTATGACTATGGGGCAAGGATGTATGATCCTACGATTGGGAGATGGGGAGTTGTGGATCCGTTGGCTGATCAGATGCGAAGGCATTCACCTTACAATTATGCCTTTGATAATCCGATCAGGTTTATTGATCCGGATGGGATGGCTCCTATAGATATTTATAAAGAAAACGAAGAAGGGAGATTTGATTTAGTTAAAGAAACTGATCATGTTGTTGATCAATATATTTATAGAGATGGGTCTAGTCAGTTTTACAATAAGCAAACTGGTGTGATGTCGGAAAAAGTTAATAATACAAGTAGAAAGGAACAATCCGTAGCAACAAGTGACGATACGAATTTAAATTCTAACTCTTTGATATCGGCGTCAGTAGGCATGAATGTAGCTTTAGGTGTAGGGCTTGGAATCGAGTATGGAGGGATAGAAGATGGGGAGAATTCTATGGCATTTTTATCAGTTAAATATTTGGAAGGGTTTGATATTTCGGTTTATGCGGCAGGAGCGGAGATTGTTCCTATAACTCCGAATGGAATTCAAGCCAGTGACATGCAAGGGCCTGGTGGTGAAATTTCCTTGGGGGCTGGGGTTTATTCTTATACATTCGGTAGTGACAATAACCTCACTTCAGGAAATTCTTTAAATCCAGAGTTGTATCGAGTGAAATCTCATTCTATTGGGATTGGTTTAGATGCTTCAAGAACGGATGCGTCAACATATACATGGACTTTTAAGCCAATTCCAATTTCAAATGATTTTAAATTTAAAATGGGAGGTTTGTAATGTTTAATAATTATAAAACAGGAACTATATTATCTATCCTTGTTTTGTTGTTAGTTCTTTTTCTGTCAAAATTTAACAATTTGACTAAGACAAAGCAATATGAAATTGATAAATGTCGATGGAGCTTAGATATGAAGAAATTGGGGTTATCCGGGATTATTGTGGAAAAAATGATTGACAATAGCAATCATAATAAACCTACTTTAGAAGTGTCAAGTTCTGGAGTAGTCAAGGAAATTCAGTTTACAAATGAGTTGAGTGGTTTTTATGATTTTGTTATGATTGGAGATAGTGTAACAAAGGAAGCGGGGTCCTTAAATATACTTTTGATTAGAAATGGTGAAATAATGGAGAAAGAGTTAAGTTATGGTTGCGAAGAGGACGTCAAACCAAACTAACCTTTACTAAGGTTGTTCTAATCCCCCTAGGGGATCGAAGAGAACAAGTATCTTTACAATGGCAAAGAGTTGATGGATGACCAAAATCCCCCAGCTGGCTATCCCTCTTATCATGAGGCATCCAGCTTACTTCAAGTACCGGCAAGATGCAAATGCACAAATCGGCAAACGCAGCGACTGGATGCGTGAGATCTTGGGAGATATACCGGGGATTAAGTTCAACCCAACTCAAGGCGCGTTTTACAATACAATTGTATTTGAGGAGGGTGTTTTAAATGAAGAGCAGTTTCTAACGATAGCTGATGAGAAATTGCAAGGCTTGCTGTATTCATGGCTGGAGGAAAAAAACATGCCGATGGATAAGCGCTTTGTTTATAATCTTTTGGCAGCGGAACAGATTTGTGTGGTTCCGATTTCTTCTTTTTGCTCAGATTTGAGAGGTTTCCGGGTGACTCTTTTGGAGGAAAATGAGGAAGTGTTTAAAAGTACATTCCGGAGATTAGGGAAGGCGATTGGGAGGTATTTGAACTCTGTTGAAGTGTAGTGATCAGTTGTCAGTATTCAGTGATCAATCGCAGTGGTCAGCCGCAGTGTGATCAGAGTTGGGGAAAACCTATTTTGTAGATACCCCGAATTTGGAAGGGTTCAAAATCATATAGTTGATCAGTTTTCCTACTTCTTCCGATTTTAGGGAGAGCTCCAAATGTGTTTCATTACTTATGTATTCACATGCAAGCGCAAAGTCCAACCAGACACTTGTCTCACTGATTTCCATATCAGCATCACTAAGCTTGGATTTGAAATGAGCTGGATAGGCTCGTTTTCGATAGGACTCTGCTATACAAGCGCATACAGATCTACCGGATCTTCTTATTTGATCAGATAAAGAATATCGTTCATCCTTGGGGAATTGCTTCGAGATATGGAAAATCCTCATTGTCAATTCAAATGCTTTTTTTGTAAGCGAATAGATCATTGAAGTCCGTTTTGTAAGTGTTTAATTTTAACCACTGAGTCATTAAATTAGATGTCTTTTTAGCTGCATCTCAGATGCGACTGACCACTCGAATAAATATTGAACACTAATGATCATGCTCTCTCGCTTTCACCTTGGAATCCTTTACAATGTTTTCATCTTCTCCTGAATCTTTCGAAAAAGTAGACAAATCCGGTTGTCCGGCATTAACCCAAGCTGTAAACCAAAAATCAGCAATCATCTTCACCGAGCGTTTCATTTGTCGTTTTACCTGATCGTCTAGGGCTGTTGCATAAGCTTCAGTGAATTCCCGGGAGTAAACCCGAACCGTCAGTTTATTCCGTTCTTCATAGCTGTATTTTTGATCTTCCGGGAAATTTCTTGTCAGCTCTTTTTCTATAGAAAGTACGCTGTCGACCTGTGAATGTGCAGTTGCAACGGCATCCCAAATTGCCTGCTGAGGTTTTTCTATGTATTCGGCTTGACCCACCCAGAGGGAATAATCTATAGCCTGGAGTTCCGGAATTCGGCTCTCCCAAAAGCCATGAATTCCGATTTGATCTGTCAGTTGACCATTGTAGTTCTTAGTAGTATGTAGTGGTACATTCAGGTCAGCCAGATAGTGCCCCAGATCTGCAGAAAGTCTCAGGATCGATTCGGTATTCTTTTGTTCAAATGCTTTAGTGAGATTTACAAAGTTCAAATATGCGGACCATGGGCCAATTCCATTTGCTCGGAGTGTGTCTTCAGAAAATTTTTCTACTGCTTCAAACCAGTATATTGGAAGAGTATATAGGGCAGAATCTCCGTAATTATCCAGATCTATAAAATGTTTTTCCGCCTCGCCTTCCACCGCATATCTACGTCGGTCAGGATTTACAGCATTCTCGGTAATGTACTGTATCTGAGGTTTGTAAAAACCAATCATCTCCTCTGGCAAAGAAAATACAGCCAATCTGTTGATGAGTGAATGCGCATAAAAACCCCATAAAAATGCGGGAGAGAATGCTAAAAATGAAGCTATTATAAAAGGCGTAAAAAATTTCATATCTAAAAATAATAAAAATTCTAAATGTGCTACTCTTATTTTTCTCTATATATTTGCACACTGTATGGCAAATAATGAGAAGTTTATTTTTTCATTTCAGTCGAAAAGAAGAGGAATGTTTCAAATTCCTTTTGCAGGATTAATAAAATAGAATAACTTTGCACTCCAATTCGGAAATAGGCATCGTAAAGAAATTAAGTTAACTACAAGATATGGCAAATCACAAATCAGCTCTGAAGAGAATTCGTGCTAACGAAGCGAAGCGTTTGAGAAACAGATATCAGGCTAAGACCACAAGAACTTTCATCAAAAGATTGAAAGCTACTACTGACAAAGTTGAAGCTACTGAGCTTTACCAAAAGGTAGTTTCTATGTTGGACAAATTGGCTAAGAAAAATGTTATTCATAAAAACAACGCTAGCAACAAGAAATCAAGATTAGCCAAAATGGTAAATGCCTTAGGTTAATCTTTTGAGATTTTATTCTCTAAAACCCTGCTTGCCAGGGTTTTTTTTTATGCTTTTTTGTATCTAATTTAGGTCACATTTTTTAAGTGAATCGCTATGGATACTTATACCTCAATCAAGATTTCACAACTCGCCGAGGAAGACCGGCCTAGAGAAAAGCTTTTACTCAAAGGGAAATCCGTTTTAACTGATGCCGAATTAATCGCAATTCTAATTGGCTCAGGCACTCCTTCGCTCAGTGCGGTTGATCTTGCCCGAAATATTCTCGCTAGTGTCAATTATGATCTTAAATCATTGGCTAAGCTTTCTATTCAGGATCTAAAGAAATTTAAAGGGATTGGAGAAGCCAAGTCTATCTCTATCATTGCAGCCATGGAGCTGGGTCGTAGAAGAAAGGATTCTGATCCAACGACACGATTCAAAATCGCCTGTTCCCAAGACATCTATGATCTTATGAGGTCAGAATTGCTGGATGAGCAGCTGGAGTATTTTTATGTAATTCTCCTCAACCGATCCAATCATGTGATGAGAAAACATTTAATAAGCCAGGGAGGAACTGCGGGAACGGTCGTAGATTCCAAGGTGGTTTTTAAAGTAGCATTAGAGTATCTAGCCCAATCAGTGATACTCGTACACAATCACCCAAGTGGCAATCTTCGCCCGTCTGATCAAGATAAACGGCTCACACAACGCTTAGTTAAGATTGGCCGTGAGCTGGATTTGCCCGTGTTGGATCATTTGATTTTTACTGATTCAGGATACTATAGTTTTGCTGATGAAGGCGAATTGTGAGGTGAATAACTTGCTAAATAGAAATAGTCATATTTATCTGTGTTGTCAATTCTATTGAATATCTGGGAATTCAATAGATGTTGGTTAATTTTGGGTTTACACCAAAAGACGATTTGATGAAACCAAATCATGTGATTTATGTACTGATTGCGTTGGTAATCGGGGGAGCGTTTGCCTACATGCTGACTTCTGCTGAAAGCCCTGAAGCGTATGTCGAAAAGATCGAAGCCGAGCGTGAGCGTGAGTTCAAATTCATTAGATATAATATCGAATCTCCACTTTCGGAGGAACAGAAAATGAGTTTCAAACAGTTGAATTTTTATCCCATAGATCCCAATTATCGTATCAAGGCGCGAATGGTGCCTGTTGAGACAAAGAGAATGCGCGAAGTCCCGTTGACTGACGGGTCAGTGGAGAAATACATAGAACATTCGTGGGTAGAATTTGACTTGGTAGGCAAGCCTCAGAGATTACTACTTCTACAGGCCGTGGATGAGACTGACATGCGCAATTTCTTTCTGGCATTTGCCGATGAGACCAGTACCCAAGAAACGTATGGGGGTGGAAGGTATATTAATGCCCGGCAAGATGGCAGCAATAGCATCACGCTTGATTTTAACCTGGCTTATAATCCTTACTGTGCTTACAATCCGGATTATGCCTGCCCGATTCCTCCAAAAGAAAATCTGATGGACATTGCAGTGGAGGCAGGAGAGAAAAATTATGATAAGTAGCCTGTTGAGCTAGCCCAATTCTCTTAAATTTGTATGCTAAATAAACTAATTAGGGGTTTTAGGACCCTTTTTGTTTATCGCACGAATCAAATCGATTTGTTTTACCTAGAATAACTGATGAAAATCTCAATCAATAGATTAAAAAAATACATTTCACTAGACGAATCACCAGATCACATCGGAGCACTTTTGACCCAATCAGGGTTAGAAGTGGAAGGAATCGAAGAGTTTGTTTCTGTCAAAGGAGGATTGCAAGGAATAGTGATAGGAGAGGTGCTTACATGTGAGAAACATGAAAATGCAGATAAGCTAAATGTAACTACCGTTGATATTGGAGCGGCTGTGCCATCGCACATTGTCTGCGGCGCACCAAATGTTGCCAAAGGTCAGAAAGTGTTGATAGCTACGGTTGGAGCTACCTTATATCCGTTACAAGGAGAATCATTTCAGATCAAGAAAGCTAAAATTAGAGGCGAAGTGTCCGAAGGAATGATCTGTGCGGAAGATGAATTGGGCATAGGTTCAAGTCATGCCGGGATCATGGTATTGGATACCGATCTGCCGAATGGCACTCCAGCTTCTCATCTTATAGAAGTAGAGCAAGATCATATTTTGGAAATTGGATTGACCCCAAACCGTGCAGATGCTGCGTCACATTTAGGAGTGGCGAGAGATCTGCAGGCCTTGCTTTCCAAGAAGATCTCCTTGGAAGAAGAAAGGCAACTTTCTGTAGAAACTTCTGGCCCAATTATCACTGTCGAGGTAGAAAATGCTACAGATTGTCCGAGATATGCAGGAATTGTGTTGACCGACTTGAAGATTGGCCCATCACCAACATGGCTGCAAAACTTCCTTCGATCTTTGGAGTTGGAGCCGATTAACAACGTCGTGGACATCACGAATTTTATTTTGCATGACCTAGGCCAGCCTCTTCATGCATTTGACGCAGATAAAATTTCGGAAGGGAAAATCATCATTGGGAAGCTTCCAAAAAATAGCATTTTCAGAACGTTGGATGCCAAAGACCGAAAGCTATCAGGAGAAGAATTGATGATCAAGGATTCCAAAGGTGGGCTTTGCATCGCTGGGGTTTTTGGAGGGATAGACTCTGGAGTAAGTGAGCACACTAAAACTATTTTCTTAGAGTCTGCATATTTTTCCCCGGATATTATCCGCAAGGGAGCCCAGTTTCATGGATTAAAGACAGACGCGTCTTTTCGCTTCGAAAGAGGTACTGACCCAAATATGCCTGTCCATGCACTCAAAAAAGCAGTTAGACTATTACAAGATATTGCTGGCGCAAAAGTGTGTTCGGAAGTGACGGATCTTTATCCAAACCCAGTGAAAGATTTTGTGATCGAGGTGGAGTATAGACATGTCGATCGCTTAATAGGTAAAAAAATCGCGCCTTCTGAAGTGAAAAGAATTTTAGAAAGCTTAGACATCCGAGTTGAAAATGAAACCCCAGAAGGATTCACAGCTATAGTTAAGCCTTATCGTGTTGACGTGACTCGTGAGGCGGACATCATTGAGGAGATCTTGAGAATCCATGGATTCCACCAAGTGGCCCTTTCTGAAAATCTCCGTACAGATTTTTTGGCTGAGCATCCAGCTAAAGATTTGAACAAGCTTCAATATCGATTGACAGAAATACTTTCGGCACAAGGTTATTTCGAGATGATCACCAACAGCTTGACCAAAGGCGTCTACGCGGAAAATTCCGGTTATTTGGATGCTTCTAAAAGTGTAAAGATTTATAATAAGCTCAGCGAGGATCTGGACGTGATGCGACAGACGTTACTTTATAGTGGTTTGGAAGTGTTGGCAAGAAATATTAACCGTCGCCAGACTGATTTAAAATATTTTGAGTTTGGAACAGTTTATACTAAAGTGGAAGAGGGATATCGCGAAGAGCGGAAGCTTTCATTGTATCTTTCTGGGAATGTGACCGCTGAAAGTTGGTTAGCTCCTTCTCGACCGGTTGGTTTTGCAGATCTTTATGCTACGGTGGAAGCACTATTGGAAAAGCTAAATATTGAGCCAGGATCGGTTGCTATGATAGAAACTACCCCTTTCGAATACGGCTTGACTTTAAAGCTTGGTGAAAAAGAATTGGGTACAATCGGAATGTTGGAAAGCAAGATCAGGAAGCAAGCTGAAGTGCGCCAGGATGTGATTTACGCGGAATTGAATTGGGATTTGCTGTGCAAAAAAGCGAAAGGGCTCAAAAACTTTCATGAGATCTCCAAATTTCCTGAAGTGCGAAGAGATCTTTCCTTAGTAATAGACAAAAAAATTACGTACGATCAGGTAAAATCCGTTGCCACGAAGGTTGGAGGAAAATTATTGAAAAGAATTGGTGTGTTTGACGTTTATCAAGGAGATAAAATTGACACAGGTAAGAAAGCTTATGCATTAAGTTTCTATCTTCAGGATCAGGAAAACACGCTGACAGAAAAGGTAATTGAGAAAACGATGAGTAAATTGATTCAAGCCTTTGAAAAAGAGGTAGATGCTTTGATACGTACTTAGAAATGATTCAAGAGGAACTGCAAAAATTGGAAAAACTAGCTCAACAAGCTAGTGTGAAATTGCTTGAACTGAGTGAAGAAAACAAGCAATTGAAACAGAAATTGGCTGAATCAACTGTCAGCTTGGGAGATAGAGAGCAGGAAATCGAGCATTTTAAAAATAAGATTAAAATTAGTAACATTGTAGACAATCGACCGGTGAATCCGGAAGAATCAACTGAAATGAGTGAATTGATTAATAATTATATACAGGAAATCGATCATTTAATCACCTACTTATCTGAGTGATATGGAGACACTTGCCATTAGATTAAAAATTGGAGACAGAGAATACCCCATGCGGGTAAAGTTAGACGATGAGTCCAAAATCCGTCTTGCAGGCAAGCTGATAAATGAAAAAATGAAAAAGTATAAGGAGGAGTATGGGCTTGACGATCACCAAGATTTGTTGGCTATGGTCGCCTTTGATTGTATGGTGGAGTCATTGGAATCCAATGCGGTTAATGCGGAGGATTCAGAACATATCAGCAAAAGTATTTCTCAAGTCAGTGCCTTGCTTTCCAAGGTATTATAATTAATCATAACCCACAGAACCAGTAGATTTTTCAGATTCCCCAGGTTTTAATACTAGCCAAATACCTATGGGAGAACTCGTATATATCATCCTCGCTGCACTGATAGGAGCAGGAGTGGGCGCGGCAATAGCCGGCGCATTAATCAAAAATAAAAATTCGAAATTAGAGGAAGAGACAAATGTCCGTGTCAAATCTTTACTTAGAGAAGCTGAAATCAACGCTGAAGCAGTAAAGAAAGAAAAAATTCTAGAGGCAAAAGAGAAATATCTTAAGCTAAAAGCTGATTTTGATGAAGAGGTAATCAACAAGAAAAATATTATTCTCACCAATGAAAATAAGGTAAAGCAGAGAGAGCAGCAAGTGTCTAAAGAGTTGGAGCAGACCAAACGCAAAGAAGCCGAACTTGATAGTAAAAACGAGAATCTTAACGCACAGTTACATTCGCTTAAAGTGAAGAAGGAAGAGTTGGATAGGGTCACCAACCAGCGGATTACGGATTTAGAAAAAGTAGCAAACCTTACCCGCGACGAGGCTCGTGACCAGTTGGTACAGATGCTAACCGATGAAGCTCACAGCAGAGCATCTTCGCAGATAAAGGACATTGTCGATGAAGCCAAATTGACAGCGACCAAGCAAGCTAAAAAAATTGTGTTGGATACCATTCAACGCACTGCCACCGAGCATGCGGTTGAGAATTGCGTCTCTGTTTTTAATATTGAAAGTGACGATATCAAAGGTAAGATCATTGGACGTGAAGGTAGAAACATCCGTGCGCTGGAAGCAGCCACAGGAGTGGAAATCGTAGTCGACGATACTCCTGAAGCGATTATCATATCAGGATTTGATCCAGTGAGAAGAGAGATAGCCAAGCTGTCGCTCCACAGATTGGTACAAGATGGTAGAATTCACCCTGCAAGAATTGAAGAGGTAGTTGCTAAGACAGAAAAGAACATCGAGGAGGAAATCGTAGAGATAGGCGAAAGAACGTGTATCGATCTTGGGATTCATGGTCTTCATCCTGAATTAATCCGTATGGTGGGAAGAATGAGATTTAGGTCTTCCTACGGTCAAAATCTTCTACAACACTCTAGAGAGGTAGCCAATCTTTCCGCTACCATGGCTGCAGAAATGGGCCTTAACTCAAAGATGGCCAAGAGAGCTGGGTTACTTCACGATATCGGAAAAGTATGGCCTGAAGAGCAGGAGTTACCACACGCATTGCTTGGAATGGAGTTGGCTAAGCGATACAAGGAGCATCCTGAAATCTGTAATGCAATTGGAGCTCACCACGACGAGATTGAGATGACTTCTATGATTTCTCCTATAGTACAAGCTTCTGATGCTATTTCAGGCGCAAGACCTGGAGCTCGAAGAGAAGTGATGGACAGCTACATCAAGAGACTGAAAGATCTCGAAGAATTGGCGTTGAGTTTTGATGGGGTGAATAAGTGCTTTGCAATGCAAGCTGGTCGTGAACTTCGTGTATTAGTAGACGCTGATAATGTCAGTGATGCAATTGCCGGAAAACTCTCTTATGATATTTCGCAGAAAATCGAGAAAGAAATGCAATATCCTGGACAGATCAAAATCACGGTAATCCGTGAAATGAGATCTGTTAATTACGCAAGGTAAAATAAGCAGGAAGTCGGGAGACCGAAGACCGAAGTTGTGAACATTCAACTGATGAAGGCATTTTGTCAATATCCCGGCTTATGAATAAAATGGCAGTTGCTGAAAAGTGACTGCCATTTTTGTTTTGTCTAGTCACCTTGGTACGTGAGGCACTGACCACAATTATATATCGCTAGATAACTTAGCCATTAATTCATGTTTTACGGGTAGTTCTTCATAAAGTAGCTTCCAATTTTTGTAGCTGCATCTGAAAATCATAAAACTGTAGTGTTCATGAACCTGAGGTGATCTGAGAGTGTGAATTTTTTGAAATGAGTTATGCCAGTATGCGAATTTTCTTAGGTCAATGGGTGGGAAGACCGATGACCGGATAAAACCTAAATCAACTATTTCTTTTAATTTTCAATCTTATAAAGTTTCTACTGGCAAGATTTCGTATACTCACAAAAAAATATTTTTTACTAGTGATAAATAGCGCTTTTTACAAGATTAGAAATTTTCATACACTTTGGGAGGAGTTGAATTTACTATGGAGGAGAGATCAACTCAGCCAACAAGATATTCTGTTTTTAGCGGATAATTTCCCTAACTATGCTGCATTAGCGATCACGCACAAAGCCAAATTCAATCAAAGATTGGAAGTTATTCTTACCATCAAAGAGTTTATTCCCAGAGGAGAGTTGAGGACGATCTCTCGGGAGATGAAGTTGCTCATCAGTGCAATAATAGTCATGATCACTTTTGGCTGGAGCAACGTCCGATTAGCTCATTTTAGAAGAATCTTGGTATATCCAGACAGCTATTATAGCACCATTTCAAAAAAGTATCACCGTGGTGAGGTTAATCCAACCCATGGCATAATTGTGATATCATGTTCCGGTTTGCTGGAAGGATTGAAGAATGATTCGGATGGCATAAACCTCGGAATTCATGAAGTAGCTCACGCACTGAAACTGGAAAATCAGATTTATTCCAACAATGAATTTGAATTTTTCGACACTAAGATTTATACTGAATTTCAAAACTTGGCGAATAGAGAAATCGCCAAAATCAACACTCGGGCACCTACCATATTTAGATTAAGTGGAGGCTTCAATGACCATGAGTTCTTTGCAGTGGCCCTGGAAGTCTTTTTTGAGAGGCCAACTGTTTTTTTCGAATATAATCCACACTTGTATGGCATATTGGTTCAGTTGCTTCAGCAAGATCCAAGGGTTTGGTTGAATAAGTAATAGTCCGAAATTTCTATTTTGATTGTCGGGAAATAAATCCTTTCGAAATGATCCACCTTAATTTTTCATCAACACAATTCAATTCTATGCCTAGAAGTGTTATTTTGAGTTTTAATTGGTAATATTTAGTATGCAGAAAATCTACACAGCCTTTATCTTTTTGTTTTCAGCCAGCTTTCTGCTGATTTCCTGTGGAAAAAATAATTCAACCAAAAAAGACCTTCCAACCGCTTCGGAAGATACGTACAGTAATCCTTTGGATGTAGCATTTGGAGATCCGTTTATCCTCAATGATGGCAATGGGAAATATTTTATGTATGGCACTGGCGGCGGGGCAACAGATGGCTTTGCGGCTTATTCCTCAGCTAATTTAGTTGATTGGAAGTACGAAAAACAGGTTTATCAGGGCAATACTCCGGATAGTTGGGCTAGCAAATTCTTTTGGGCTCCAGAGGTTTACAAAATTGAAAATAAATATTATCTATTTTTCAGTGCTCAATGGAAGGTGAATCCTACCAATGAAGAAGAAAATTTCATGATTGGAGTAGCAGAATCTGAAAGTCCTTTAGGTCCTTTTGTAGAGCTGTATGACAAACCTATTTTTGACCCGGGCTACCCAATCATCGATGCCAATGTCTATCAGGAAGCGGGTAAGTTCTACCTCTATTATTCCCGAGCGTGCTACAAACATGCTGTGGAAAGTGAAGTGGCGGACCGGGCTATGACGGAAGGGATTTACGATGAAATTGAAGAAAGCTGGGTTTACGGTGTAGAGCTGAAGCCAGACTTTTCTGGAGTGATAGGCGAGCCAGTATTATGTCTTCGTCCTCCTGTGAAAATGGACGATGCGCAGTCTGAGTGGGAAAGTAGATCGGTGACTAAGCAAGAAATCAACAGACGATGGACCGAAGGGTCAGTGATTTTCAAGCATGAAGAAACCTATTATATCATGTACTCAAGCAACTACTATGCGGGAGAAAACTATGCGGTAGGATATGCAACAGGAAAAAGTCCTTTGGGGCCATTTACAAAAGCTTCAAACAATCCTGTCTTGGAACTCAACACGCACAAAGGCGGAGAGGTAACAGGAACTGGACATAACAACTTGGTATTTCTGGAAAATGGCGATATGTACGCTGTCTATCATGGACGTACCAAAGAATCAGGAAATGAGCGGGTAGTTTTTCTGGACAAAATGGAGATTAAACAAGACGGAGCCTTGATCGTCAATGGACCGACAACTACCTCACAACCAATACCACTTTGAATAAGAAACTACCTTAATGCAATACGATGAGTACTTTAGGAAAGTAATAAATGATCCACCGCTTCAGTCACCGCCTCTACCAGCCCGTCATGTTTGGTCAAATCTTCGCCCCAATAGTTTTTTTCACTTAGCAATTTGGTGACAGTTTCAGTAGTCGAAGGCATTTTCCAAGCAGAAGTGAATTCTGCCATAAGTTGGTGGTCATCATTTACCGGAAGCTCTGTGTCTTTATATCTTCCTCTGTAAAACACCAATAGCGCTGCCAAGGATAAATTTAATTTCTCTGGCCATTTGCCAAATTTTTTATGATAGGCTAGCAAGGAAGGTAACACCCGCACTTTAAATTTGGAGACACTGTTTAGCGCAATTGATTTCAATTCATGGACAATATATGGATTGGAAAATCGCTCCAGCACGTCGCTGGCAAACTGCTCCAATTCTGCTTGTGGCATATCTAATGTTGGGATGATCTCTTCATAGATTGCCTCTTTTAGAAAAGCTACTATTGCCGGATCATCTACTGCTTTCTTCACAGTTCGCAATCCTTTCAAATAGGCATACAAAACCATAGCCGTATGTCCACCATTCAGTATTCTCACTTTCTGAGTTCGGAAGGGAGTGAGGTCAGATACAAATTTTACATTCAACTCATCCACGTCGATTGGAAATTCCTCCCTGACGATGTCTGATCCTTGGATGGCCCATAAGTGATAGGGCTCAACCACCACAACCATTTTATCCCGAAAGCCAATTTTTTCCTCAATTTCCTCTATGGAGTCTTTTGGATATCCGGGCACGATACGATCCACCAGCGTATCACAGAAAATATTATGATAATCTATCCACTCAGAAAACTCAATAGGCAATTTCCAAAACGTAATATATTTTTGAATGCAAGCTAATAATACAGCTCCATTTCCCTCTATGAGTTCACAGGGTAAAAATATAAGTCCTTTGCTACTATCTCCGTCAAAGTGCTTGAATCTATGGTAAAGTAGCGCGGTTAATTTGCCTGGGAAAGTCTTAGAAATATCTTCTATGTGATGATCTCTTGGGTCAAAGACAATTCCTGCCTCAGTGGTATTGGAGGTGACAAAGCGCAAATCAGGATTTTCTCCCAATTGCAGGAAAGGTTTATAATTATCAAACACATTAGAAATGCCCTCTATACATGAAATTAAGGTTGATTCTTCTACTAATTCGCCATTTTTTATTCCTTTTTCTATCACATGGAAGAGGCAATCCTGCTCAATCATTGCATTGTTGGCCGTTTTACTATGCACTTGGACGATGTGAATATTTCCATCAAAGACTCCCTTTTGATTGGCCTTTTCTACCATCCAATCGGTAAAGCCACGGAGAAAATTACCATTGCCAAATTGTAGGATTTTTACTGGACGTTCTAAGGGAGCACGTGTGGATTTGGAAAGAAGTTGCATTAAATTAGGGGGTCTAAAGAGTGTTATTTATTCTGTGGGTTGATCGACGAATTTCTTATGATCAGCTCAGGTTTTAGGATAGTTTTTTTAGAAATTTTATTCGCTGGATCCTTTTGGTTAAGAATTTCAAAAAAGGTCTCAGCAGTGATTTTGCCCATTTGAATACTTTTTTGATCAACCGTGGTGAGCGTGGGTTCTGTGAAAGAAGTAAATGGCTCGTCACCAAAACCGACCAGTTTGACATCCTGGGGAAGTTTGTAGCCGTTTTCCTTCAAGACTTGCATTGCACCCATGATAGAATAATCTGAAGATGAAAATACAGCGTCAAAGTGGATTTTTGCGTCAATTATCTCTTGCATAGATGCTCTTCCATCTTCCAGTTGAAGCTTACTGTAGCGGATTAAATCAGGGTCTATTACGATTCCATGCTTCAATAATGCGTCCTCGTAGCCTCTTTTCCGCTCCTTGTAAATATTGATATTTTGAGAATTAGAGAAATGAACAATTCTCCTACAGCCTTCATTAATCAAATGCTCAGTCGCCTGAAATGCGCCATAATAATCGTCAATCACGACCTGACTCACATCTAACTCATTGGTCACTCTATCAAAAAGTACTAATGGTATTCCTTTCTTAAGTATTTTTTTAAAGTGGTCTACATTTTCAGTGGTTTTCCCCACGGATGCTATTATCCCATCAACTTGGGCATTCATCAAAGCCTCAACAGTTTGTATCTCCTTTTCATAGTCATCATAAGACTGTGAAATCACTATTTTATAATTCAGAGAATTGGCGATTTCCTCAATTCCACGAATTACCGAGGAGAAGAAATTTCGATTTGCAGTAGGCACTACCACACCGATTAGTTTGCTTTTCCCACTTCTGAGTGCTGAAGCTATATTGTTTGGCTGATAGTTAAGCTCCTTGGCAGCTTTTAATACTTTTTTCTTGGTAGCATCAGAGATCCTTGGATTATTATTCAATGCTCTGGATACCGTAGAGGCAGTTACTTTGAGCTTTTCAGCGATGTCATGAATGGTTGCTTTCCCTTTTCTCATTGCCTAGTTTAGTATTGAAGAAAAATGAATTTGAATGTGCAATAGTAACTATTCGCCAGCTGGTTTACCTATTGTGGCGAGGATTCCCCCGTCAACATAGATGATTTGTCCATTGACGAAATCGCTAGCTTGGCTGGCTAAAAAAACAACAGCCCCTCCAAGATCATCGGGGTTTCCCCATCGACCAGCAGGAGTCCTATTTATAATAAAATCATTGAAAGGATGTGCGTCGACACGGATCGGAGCAGTTTGCTCTGTAGCAAAATAGCCTGGGCCGATGCCGTTCACTTGAATATTATATTTGGCCCACTCGGTGGCAAGATTTCTAGTCAGCATCTTCAATCCGCCTTTGGCAGCTGCGTAGGCACTTACCGTATTTCTACCCAGTTCGCTCATCATAGAACAAATGTTGATGATCTTGCCTTGCCCATTTTTCACCATAGTTTTGGCTACTCGCTGAGAGACAATAAATGGTGATACCAGGTCTATATCCACTACTTTTCGAAAATCTTCAGGATCCATTTCTAACGCAGGGACTCTTTGGATCATTCCCGCGTTATTTACCAAAATAGCTATTTCACCTATTTCTTTTTCGATTTGTGAGATAGCTACATCTACCCCTTTTGCATCACTTACATCGAATAAATAGGGATGAGCCAAGATTTCCTCAGCTGCATATTCATTAATTGCTGCCTTCATTTTGGATGGAGTATGACCATTGATGACTAATGTAGCGCCTTGATGTGCTAGGGCTTTTGCCATTGCCATACCCAGACCATGAGTTGCTCCAGTGACAAGGGCAATCTTGCCTTTTAGTTCAAAGTTAGGTTTCATTTTAAATCTGAAGGTTTTACAATATCCATGTCACCATAATCGAGATTTTCTCCAGCCATTCCCCAGACAAAAGTGTAATTGCTTGTACCAGCTCCGCTATGAATGGACCAAGGTGGTGACAAAACTGCCTGATTATTTTTCATCCAAATATGTCTTGTTTGCTGTGGTTCTCCAATGAAGTGGCAAACCATCTGATCCTCAGGAAGGTCAAAATAAAGATATGCCTCCATTCTGCGCTCATGTGTATGAGCTGGGAATGTATTCCAGACACTGCCTTCTGTAAGCTCAGTGAGACCCATTTGAAGTTGGCAAGTCTGCAGTATACTATTCACGATCAGCTTTCTGATTTTGCGATGATTGGATGTAGTTAGGGAGCCTATTACTACTTTTTCTGCATCAGCCTCACTGATTTTTTTGGATGGAAAGGAAGTGTGAGCTGGAGCTGAGTTAAAATAAAATGTAGGATGACTAGATTTATTGCTAGATTTAAAAGTAACGGACTTTGTGCCTTTTCCTAGGTATAGCGCTTCCTTATTCTCTAAAGTATAACTCACTCCATCGGCAATAATTTCGCCAGTTGCGCCTATGTTTATGATCCCCAATTCTCTGCGCTCCAAAAAATATTCTGATTTGAGGGGATCGATGGTTTCTAGGTTTAAGTCTATGTCTTTGGGCAAAACTCCTCCTACAATCATACGGTCGTAGTGGGTGTAATTCATGTTGATTTGACCTTCAACAAATAGATTTTGCATCAAAAAAGACTCACGCAATTCATCGGTATCCATCTGCTTAAACTCACCTGGACTGACTGCATATTGTATTTTATAGGATTGATTTTTCATGGATTGAGGGGTAATAGTTTTTTGTCCGATTACTCGGAATTTGATTTTATATTATTCGAATTTTAGAATAAGTGGTGTTGCGAGTTTTTTGGAAAAATTCATGAGATACTGATTCCATTCAGAAAGAGAATAGAATTCTCCGGCTTTTTCCCAGCCAAAACCAGCGTAATAACTGATTTTTTTAGTGTGCTTCAGGATTAAATAAATATGACTTTGGTCCGTAGCAGCTGTTCTAACTTCAAGTTTTTGAAGAATATCCGCTGGATCTGCTATGAGCCCTGTTCCAAGCTTAGTATCATCTATTGTTTCCCAGTAGCTAATCCAACCTACTTTTGGGTCAGAATTAACCTCACCCGTACCATCATGTAAGGTGATTCCTGTAGTCAAGTTTGGGACTGGATTATCGCTTTTCAAGCTTACTTTCATGTGATAAAGCTGGGACCCCAGATCTAACGAAATCCGCTTAGATTCTTTTATTATAGTTTTTCCAGCCATCCAAGGTGCATAACTCAATTCGAAAGTTGATCTCAAAGGGCCATTTGCCAGGATTTTATAGCTGATGAAGTTTTTTGAAACATACAATGAATCATCAATCCAAATACCGACCCCACCAATTCCGCGACTATTTCCGACGTGATAAGGATCATACCCTTCTCCGCTATCTTTGTGATAACTTCCGCCATCTACATATTTCTGATACCATTTGTCAATGATGGGATAATCCACCCGCTTCATCCAAGCATCGATTCCGCTTGTGAGTGTACCGCCTGGTAATTTTTCATCAATAAGGCGTTGTGCTTCAGGACCGTAAGTTCTGAAAGCCACTTTGTCATTTTCCCAAGCAATGTCATCAGTGCGCTCAGGGACAAATCTGGCAAATGTTTTAATATCTGACTGGGCTGCTTTATCCGCTTCAGCACTGAGGCTTATCGCATAGCTTTTGGTTTCCAACTCTTTTATATCAGCCAAGAAAAGAAGTTCCTCATAGTGACCATCCTGATCTATATCCACCCACTGAGTTAGAACTGATCGACTTGAGTTTGACGCTAGAATTTGCAAGTGAGATGGATTAAATTCTTCACCCAGCATCTTTTCAAGTTGGGCAAAGGAGATGCTAACCACTTCTTGTCTAGCAATGTCGAGTTGGTTTTCTACCCTGAAAGTTGAATCGGGTTGTAAGAGCGGAAAGGCAAATAAGAGGAGTTGAAAGATCATAATAGATGTTTGTTGTTTGCTCAATAGGGCTACTTTATTATAGAGCTAAGTTGAGTACTCTGTATCGTTGCAGCGCTTCTAGAAAGTAATAATCTGCATAACTTATCGGAGTATCTATTTCCGAATCATTCGGTTTGTGTCCCGTACTATGCATTAAGATAAATCCTTGATTGGTTCCAGGCTTAGCTAAATAAGCAGGGCTACTCAGGCTGGTGAGCATTTTTTCTGCTGCTGCAAAGTAGGAGCCTCCGTTTTCAGAATATCTGCTTAGCTCAAGTAATCCCGATGCAGTAATTGCAGCTGCAGAAGCATCACGAGGCTCATTTGGAATATCAGGAGCATTGAAGTCCCAATAAGGAATCATATCTTTTGGCAAATTGGGATGATTTAGATAGAAGTCCGCAATCTTTTCCGCTTGTTGAAGATATTTTTTGTCTCCAGTTTCGCGATAAACCATGGTGAAACCGTACAAGGCCCAAGCCTGACCTCTTGCCCAAGCAGAATCGTCAGAGTAACCTTGATGTGTTTTTTTTGCTTTCACATTTCCGGTGATCGTATCGTAATCCACCACATGATAGCTACTAAAATCAGGGCGGAAGTGATTTTTCATCGAGGTATCTGCATGCTTCACGGCTACTTCGTAGAAGGTAGAATCTCCACTATATTTAGTAGCCCAGAATAGCATCTCAAGATTCATCATATTGTCTATGATCACCGGATATTCCCATGGGCCAAAATCCCAAGAGCGAATACTCCCTATTTTTGGATCAAACCGCTTAATTAACGTTTGCGAACCCTCGAGTAGAATTTGGGCATATTGAGGATTATCTGTAAATCTTAACCCATTACCAAATGAACAATATAGTACAAATCCAAGATCATGGGTATGGGTATTGAACTTCACACTTTCGAGTCCTGTAGTCCAAGCTGCGGCGGTGTCAGCCCATTTTTGATCCTTGGTATAACTATACATGTACCACATACTGCCAGGATAAAATCCACTCGTCCAGTCTCTGGAGGGTACTGCATTCAACGTACCATTTGGTTTGACTGACCTGGGATAGGTTGATTTGTCCGTGTGGTTTTTTAGACTGTATTTAAGTTGAGACTCGGCAGTTTTCATGCTTTTGGAAACGCTAAGTTCAGTAGTGGATTTGCAACTGCTGGCTAAAAGGCATACGCCCAAGCAAAGAAATAGTAGGTTTTTCATTGACTAATAATTTAATGAAAATAGGATTGACGAAGCTTTTTTTTCGCCAATCCATTTTTACAAAATAAGAATTAATAACCAGGGTTATTTGGAGCTAAATTTGGATTGATTCTCAGCTCAGAATCAGGAATAGGCATCAGGTAGTCACGTGAAGGATCAAAACTCTGATGTGGTTCCAAACTATTTGGACCAGTGAATACTTCAGCTCCCAGATCTCTTCTTTTAATATCGTACCATCTTTTCCATTCGAAAGCCAGTTCCAGCCTTCTATCTTCCAATACCAAATCGATAAAATCAGACTTGTTCATGTCCTCGACGATATTTGCCGGAAAATCCACCTGTGTTCCTGCCCAGTTTCTTGCACGAGCCCGAACTTGGTTTAAGTATCCTTTGGCTTCAGGTGTGGAGCCATTGATTTCACCTAATGCTTCAGCAGCGATCAATAAAACTTCAGCATACCTGAAATCAGAGATATTATGATCCGAAAAGCGGCCTATTGTATTGCCATTGCCAAAGTCGCGGGCCCACTTTCCTATATGTGGTCGCTGTGTGGAGAAATCAGTATATGGATGAGCTACCCCGTTTACTACCAACGTATCTATAAAACTTACTTTCTTTCTATAATCTCTGGCATCCCAATCATCATACACTTTCATGCTTGGGACAGATACACCATATCCACCTGTTAAATTGAGAACCAAAACCATCGGAACTAAAGAATCGTCGTTGTTTCCTCCCACACTTTGCTGACCAAGGAAATCAAAAGCAAAAATGGTTTCCTTCAAGGAATTTGCGATGGATGCTTTGAAATTGTCCTCATAGTCAATTTCCAGTTCGTAGCCAAACAAACCCTTGTTGTCAATTACGAATTTTGCTTCAGTGTATGCTTCCTGAAATTCTCGTAAAGTCAGATGCACTGAAGCTAAGTATGAAGCTGCTGTACCGGCTGTAGGACGAGTACGGATGTTGTTCTTTTGCGTATTGGGTAGCCACTGCTTAGCAAATTCAAGGTCAGCTTTGATTCCAGCATAAATTTCAGCTTCTGAATTTTTAGAGACTGTTTTCAAACTAGCTGGGTCTGTGACAGCAAAGTCGATGTAAGGAATGTCACCGAAATTGCGAACTAAGTGATAGTAACTAAAAGCTCTGATGAACCTTGCTTCAGCAATCAATGGATTGATTTCAGCCTCAGAGAGTCCTAAGCTATTGGCTCCAGCTTCAGCGGCATTGGCTGCATTGATGGCCTGAAACCACTGAGGCCAGAATCTACCTATCATTCCATTGTTGGAATCCATATTGAAATCATTCATCTGGATTCGCTCTGCTGAGGTAGCTCGGTTTCCTATATCCACCATATCTCCGCGGAATTGCAGCGCGCATATGAATTGTCGTCCGAAAAGGTTCTCAGACGCAATTACTCCATAAGCTCCCAAGACTGCGGTTTCTACATCTTTGGGTGTTTTGAAGAAGGTCTCTGGAGCGAATACCCCAATTGGTTTTTCATTCAAATCTGCACAGGCTGAAATCGAAAGCATCAACCAAACAGCTAAAATTATATGTTTTGTCGTTTTCATGATTTTAATGTTAGGATGATTATAAGCTAATATTTAGTCCTACAGTGTAGGATTTAGCATTTGGATAACTGGCGTAGTCCAAGCCAAGGTTCCTGTTGGAATTGGTGCTTCCAGCTGAGCTGTAGTTCACCTCTGGGTCAAAACCTTTGTACTGGGTAAAAGTCAGAAGATTCTGAGCACTTACATATAGCTTGATTCTTGAAACAGATATTTTCTCAGATATAGTAGTGGGGAAAGTATAGCCAAGTGAGATATTTTTCAATCTTGCATAGCTTCCATCATATACCCAGCGAGTTGATACCCGCTGAGATCGAGTGAGTGTTCGCTTTGGCACATCCGTATCGGTATTTGTTGGAGTCCAGCGATCCAGCGCACGGGTAGTGGAATTGTTAGATCCAGAAAGGGTTTCTATTTCCAATAGCGTGTAGCTTAAGATTTTATTGCCTTGAGATCCTTGGAAAAAGATATTTAAATCAAAGCCTTTGAAGCTAAAGTCATTATTCAGACCCCAAATGAATTTCGCCTGACCATTTCCGATTAACGCACGATCATCTGCATTGAGTTTGCCATCAGGATTTCCTGTAAGCTGCCCATTTGCATCTTTTTCTCCAGCTATATCTCTGAATTTTTCACCTCCAGCCACTTGCTCAAATCCACCTCCCGGAAGGAAATCATCTCCTTCTTGGTAAACTCCATCATAGACCCATCCATAAAAACTACCTACCGGCTCACCTACTCTTAGTAGTTGAGTCAGACCTAAGCCTATCAAATGACCAGGTCCAGATCCATACAGGATATCATTTCCGTCAGGTAATTCCAATACCTTGTTTTTATTGAACGAAATATTGAATCCTGTATTCCATTTAAATGCACCAGTTGTATTTACCGTATTTATAGCAAGTTCAATTCCTTTGTTTTCCACCTTTCCTAAGTTCTGTAATTGACTGTAATAGCCAGAATAGGAAGGAAGAGGCACCGAGAAAAGCAAATCTGAAGTGACGCTCCTATAATAATCTGCTGTGATATTTAGTCTGTTTTCAAAAAAGGAAACATCCGCTCCTATATCAAACTGTTCGGTAGTTTCCCAGGTCAAATCATTGTTTGCTACTGTAGTTGGACGTACCGCATTGACAGGTACACCATCGATAATAGTATATGAAGTAGAGAATCTGGCAAGGGTCTGATAGGGAGAAATCGCCTGATTTCCAGTCAAACCATAACTAGCTCTCCATTTGAAATCAGAAATTAAATTTACGTCTTGCATGAATCCTTCGTCCTTCATATTCCATGCAAATGCTCCAGATGGGAAAAATGCCCATTTATTGTTCTTACTGAAATTGGAAGAACCATCATATCTAGCATTGAATGTTAGTAAATATTTACTGTTATGGGAATAGTTAATTCTTCCAAAAACTGAAGCGATCTGAGTTTCTGCAAATCCCGAACTAGGAATCTTTGGAACTGCACCACCTCCTAAGTTCCAAAAGGAAACAGAATTGGTGATAAAAGACTGAGATCCAGCAGACCAGTTATTGTCTGTAGATTTTTGGATAGAATATCCCGCCAACGCGGTAACAGTATTTTTTGGATTGATTTCCCAATTATACGTCAGGTAGTTTTCATTGATAATATCAGTATTTTTGGCTGAGTTAATCGTAGCATCACCATTCACATTCCGGCCTGCAAAAAGTGTTGTCGGCACGAAAATTCCAGTTCTAAAGTTATCAGTTTTTACACCCAGTGTAGTTTTAAAAGTTAACGCTTTAGTAATGTCAAAGTTGACATATAGATTTCCCTGCAATAGATCAGCAAGTGTTTCTTCTTCTCGTTGGGTTGCTACGGCAAATGGATTGTCTATGGGGTCTCCAATGGAAGCCAGCGTAAAGCTTCCATCTTCATTTCTTAAAGGAAGGTCTGGCATGAATCTTAGCGATGAACCAACAACGCCTGCACCACCAGCACCTGCAGAACCTTCTTGAGTCACTACCCCATTTCTCCCCGTTCTTCTAGCCAGAAGATTTAGACCTACAGTTATTTTATCAGATGCATTGAAATTCAAATTACTTGTAATGGAATATCTATTAAAATCAGAGCCTATAATTATTCCTTTTTGATCAAAATAAGATCCCGAAACATAGTAGTTTACTTTATCTGATCCTCCCGACACGGAAATTTGATAATTTTGGATTCCACCGGTTCTAAAAATTTGATCTTGCCAATCGGTATCAGCACCATTATCGACATAGGTTGGAATCACTTCACGCGTGTAATCTAGGAATTGATCCGCATTCAAAAGGTCTAGCCTGTTTATTTCTGTTTGAGAGGAAAAGGAGGTGTTGAAGTCAACTTTTACTTTGCCTGCTTTACCTTTTTTGGTAGTCACCATAATTACTCCATTGGCACCTCTTGAACCGTAGATGGCAGTAGCAGAAGCGTCTTTAAGAACCTCGATAGATTGAATATCTTCTGGAGGAGGTAAAGTACCACCGATAAAACCATCTACTACATAAAGAGGATCACTGCTCGCATTAATTGAGTTTCCACCTCGAATTCGGACTTTTAGAGAACCTCCTGGATCACCGTTATTTGCCTGCACGCTTACACCTGCGGCACGTCCCTGAAGTGCTTGGGTAGCATTGGCAACAGGGAAGGCAGTAAGTTCTTGGGCTTTTACCGAAGACACAGAGCCAGTCAAGTCACTCTTTTTTGTGGTGCCATATCCTACTACCAAAACCTCCTCTAACTGGGAAATGTCAGTTTCAAGAGTAACATTATATACATTTGAAGAATTAGTAGCGATTTCTTTGGTTTGCATTCCTATAAAGGAAAATATCAAAATATCGCCTTCACTAGCTGATATGGAATAATTCCCATCAATATCAGTGGCCGTGCCCATGGTGCTTCCTTTTACTAGGATACTAACGCCTGGCATAGTTTCTCCTGAATCCGATGTAACTTTACCAGTGATTGGCTTGTTTTGAGCCAGGAGAGACCCAGAGCTCAATAAGAACATAAACATGAATACCGAAAGGAATGCATGCTTTTTGGATGTTAAAAGTTTCTGCATAATATCTAATTTTAGGTTTAAATTGCAAATCAATTGTGCAATCGATTGCATTATACAAATAATATAATTTTGCGCAAAATAAATCTAGGAAATATTTTATAATCTTTGAATTGAGTCATTTTAAGAGGTTTATCACTCTGTCAACAAACCGAGGAATTGACGTTATTTCATCTAAAAATACGTATTCATACAATCGATTGTCTAAAAAAACTTATGAAATTTGAACATTTTGCGCTCAATGTGAGCAATGCACCAGCAGCATCCCATTGGTATGAGGAACACCTGGGGTTGAAAGTAGTCAAGAAAATGACTGAACCACCTTATATGACTTTCTTAGCTGATGATAGCGGCACAATCATGCTGGAGATTTACACCAATCCGAAAGGAGATACACTAGAATTTGAAAGCTTACATCCATTGGCAGTTCATCTTGCTTTCGTGTCGGAAGATCCGTCGATAGATAAACAAAGATTGACGGAGGTTGGTGCTACCTTGGCTTCAGATGATGTTTTAAAAGATGGTTCACATATTGTGATGCTCAGAGATCCTTGGGGAATCTCCATTCAGCTTTGTAAAAGAGCAATTCCAATGATATAATATTGAATCTGTACTAACAAAAAAAAAATTAATGGACGATTTAAATATTCCTTTTGAGCAGCTAGTTGATGGCTTGCAAAAGGTATTGGAAAAATATGGGATGGAAGAAAGTAGAGCCAGACGCTGCGCTATACTTTTTGCGCAAGCTGATTTAGACGGAGTGTACTCACATGGGGTCAACCGCTTTTTTACTTTTTTGGACTACATAACTAACGATTGGGTTAAGCTTGATCGTGAACCTGAACTTCTTAGCCAACTGGGTGTTTTTGAGCGCTGGGACGGACGATTTGGAGTGGGAAATCTTAATGCGGAGTTTGCAATGGGACGAGCCATAGAGCTGTCGAGGGAATTCGGGATAGGATGCATTGCATTGAAAAATACTAACCACTGGATGCGTGCCGGCAACTTCGGATGGCAGGCAGTGGAGGCAGGTTGCATCGGAATTTGCTTTACCAATACCATTGCAAATATGGCCGCATGGGGAGGGAGTGAACCCAAAATCGGCAATAATCCACTGGTGGTCGCTATTCCACGCAAAGAAGGTCCTGTCGTATTAGATATGGCAATGTCACAGTTTGCATATGGGAAAATGAGCATAGCTGAATCGAAAAATGAGCAGATGCCCTTTGCTGCAGGTTTCGATGATAAGGGGAAGTTGACCACTGATCCTAGCACCATTCTGAAAAATCGATTAGCATTGCCGGTGGGATTGTGGAAAGGCTCTGGATTAAGTCTTGTCCTAGATATGCTTTCGGCATTACTTTCCGGAGGGAATGCTACCAATAAAGTAAATGATATGGGAACAGAAATTGGCCTTTCGCAAGTTTTCATCTCTATTGATCCGGATAAGCTAGCACTTTTAGAGTGGATGGATCAAAAAGCAGACGAGATCATCAACGACCTCAAAAGTTCTACTTCTTTTGATGGCAAGACAGTTCGATATCCGGGGGAAAGCTCTTTGGAAACTAGAAATAGAAATTTAAAAAATGGGGTTCCCATCTCCAAATCTCTTTGGGAGAAAATTCAAAACGAAGCAAAGTAATGGCTATTCACAAAATAGGAATTATAGGTACAGGCGCTATTGCCGAAAAGCATGCTCTGGCGATTAGTGAAATCGAACAGTCCGAAATAGTGGCTGTTTGCAGCAGTTCTCCTGAGAGAGCTAAAATTGCGGAAGAGAAATTTGGAGTGAAAGCCTATTCCAATGTGGCCGCTTTCTTATCTCATCCAGGGTTAACTATTGTTTGTATTTGTACCGCAAGCGGAAGCCATTTAGAGGCCGGAATTTCGGCTGCAAAAGCGGGAAAGCACCTCCTTGTCGAAAAACCCATTGAAATAAACCTATCTCGCACAGATCAACTTATCGATGCATGTCATCAAAATGAAGTACTTCTGAATGTGGTTTTCCAGAACCGATTTTCCCCAGGCTATATCAAACTCAAAAATGCTGTGAAAGAGGGTCTTTTTGGTAGATTAATTATGGGTAATGCGCACATCAACTGGTACAGATCAGCTGACTATTACAGCGGCAGTGATTGGAAAGGAACAATTCAGTATGATGGGGGTGGAGCGCTGATTAACCAGGGAATTCATACCATAGATCTTTTACTGGACATCATGGGAGAGCCAACTTCAGTTTTTGCAAAAGTTAAAACCACCCTTCATGCCATAGAAGGCGAGGATTTGGCAGCAGCTTTGGTAAGTTTTAAAGGAAAAGCACTCGGTAATATTACAGCTTCCACTGCTTTATTTCCCGGATTACCAGAAAGACTGGAGATATTTGGAGTTAAAGGAAGTGCAGTTCTGGAGGCAGGTGAATTGATTCACTGGAAAGTTAAACAGGAGGAAGAGCAAGAAACTAAATTCCTTAAAACGTCCCAAATAGGGTCATCAGATCCCATGGCGATCGGTCATTCATTGCACAAATCTCAGTGGATGGATTTTCTCAATGCCCTTAATACAGGAAGCTGTGGTATGGTTGATGGCCACGCCGCCCGTAGGTCTGTTGAGCTTATTCGGGGTATTTATAAATCGTCAGAAACTGGAAAGGAAGTGACCTTTCCGATTATTGATTAAAGTGAAACGCCTCTTTTCCAGGGAATGAAATCGTCCTGACCTAAAATCATTGCCTTGGTCTGCTCTTCACCATTCGCTACCCGGATGATCTTTTCGAGAATTTCCTCACCCATTTCTTGGATGTTTTTCTCCCCAGAGATCACAAACCCAGTGTTGATATCTATGATATCGGGCATTCGCTCTGCAATCCTGTGATTGGAGGATAGTTTTATTACTGGAGTAATTGGGTTGCCGGTAGGAGTGCCCAGTCCTGTGGTGAATAAAATAATAGTAGCACCCGAACCGGCCATTCCTGTAGTGCTTTCTACATCATTCCCCGGTGTGCACAGAAGGTTTAACCCTGGCTTGCTGACATATTCTGCATAATCCAATACATCTGTAACAGGTGAGGTACCACCTTTTTTGGCAGCACCAGAAGATTTCATCGCATCGGTGATTAATCCATCCTTAATATTGCCAGGACTAGGGTTCATGTCAAAGCCAGAACCTACAGCTTCTGCTGCTGCAGCATATTCACGCATTAGTTTAGAAAATTTGTCCGCCAGCTCATCCGTTACACATCGGTTGATCAGCTCCTGCTCTACACCACAGAGTTCGGGAAATTCGGAAAGAATTGCCGTTCCACCGAGTGATACGATCAGGTCTGAAGCATAGCCTACGGCCGGATTTGCAGAAATGCCTGAGAATCCATCTGAACCTCCACATTCCAAACCAACCACCAACTTATTTAATGGAGCAGCTTCTCTTACCTGTGCATTTGCTTTCGCCATTCCGATAAATGTCTCTTTAATGGCTTTTGTCAATAACTGTTGCTCAGTACCTTCCACCTGCTGCTCCAAGATGATCAGCGGCTTTTGAAAATTTGGATTTATTTTCTTTAAATATCCTTCCATGTAAGAAGATTGAGCATTTTGGCAGCCCAAACTTAGGACGGTGGCGCCAGCGACATTCGGATTGTTTATGTAACCTGCAATCAACGCGCACAATGCTTCAGAATCTTTTCTTATTCCTCCGCAACCTGTATCGTGATTCAAGAATTTGATTCCATCAATATTTGCAAAAAGTTTCTCTTGAGAAGGTGCAGAAAGATTTTCCACTTCCAGCTTAGCGGAATAAGCATCAACTCCTGACTTATATAACGTTGCCAATTCTTTCACCATTTTTTTAAAAGGATTGGGTTTACCAAAGCCCAGCTCCTCTAAAAATGCATCTTTGATAATGTCTACATTTCTATTTTCACAGAAGACCATCGGTACCACCAGCCAATAATTGCCCGTACCCACCTGACCATCAGCTCGATGATAGCCCATGAATTTTCTGCCTTCAAATCTGGAAATATCTGGTTGGTCCCAGTGATAGCTTCCTGTTTTTTTACCAAAATTCTCCGCATGATGCACCACATTATCAGTACTAAGTGCTGATCCAGAAGTAATATCTGAAAGTGCTTTCCCTACGATACCTCCGTACATTATAATCTGCTCACCAGTCTTTAAATCCGCTATTGCAAATTTATGTTTGGCTGAGATTTGATGCTTGAGCAAGATTTCTTTGCCAAAATGATAGACAGTTTCTCCAAGAGCAATATCTTGAAGAGCTACTAAAACATTGTCTTTAGGGTGGATTTGAAGGGATTTAAGAGACATTGCTGATATATTACTTTTGATGAAAATTCCTATTACTATTTATAAATGCGCTTCAATTGTAAATTATATTTGCGTGATTGAGCTACAGCAAATGTACTATAAAGATGGGCTTTACTTTAATCTCTACATTTAAGAATAGCATCTTAAACGGGATTTGTTTTTTTATTGATTCTAAAACTGTAAACCATGTTTTCTAAAAATGGATGCCCGCTCTAAATCGATTCCGTAGATCATCCCCAAAAAATAGCTTAGAAAGACCTATTATTGTTATTAGCAATCAATTTGTAAATAGACCCATGTACAAAAGACTATTTTCTTCCCTCAGCCTATTGATCTTGATCTGTTTTCTTTCGTCATGTCAGGGGACGTCGTCCAAGCGAATCATCAAACTTGGGCATGGACTTGGGGTGACCCATCCTGTTCATGAGGCGATGCTTTTCTTAGCCAAAAAGGTGGAGGAAAAATCAGGTGGACAGATGATCGTCAAGATATATCCAAATCAGCAATTGGGAAGTGAGCGAGAGTTGGTGGAATTGCTTCAAATTGGTAGCCTTGGAATGACTAAAGTTTCTTCTGCTGCCTTGGAGGGTTTTGCACCGACCATGCAGGTATTTGGAATGCCTTATCTTTTTAGAGATGACAATCATCAACGGAAAGTGCTGCAAGGGGAGATTGGGAGGAAATTGCTACTCGATCCCCAAAAATACTTACTTAGAGGACTCTGCTATTATGACTCTGGGAAAAGAAGTTTTTACACTAAGGATAAGCCCATAGAAACACCGGCAGATTTGGAAGGACTGAAAATTCGTGTGATGGAAAGTAATACTGCCTCAAATATGGTAAGAAGTCTGGGTGGTTCGCCCACTCCGGTTTCCTATGGTGAGCTATATACAGCACTGCAGCAAGGAATCGTAGATGGAGCAGAAAATAATGCACCAAGTCTGTACACTTCCAAACACTATGAAGTCTGCAAATTTTATAGTTTAGATGAACACACCGCATTGCCTGATGTGATGATCGTGAGTACCAAAGTTTGGGAAAGCCTAAACGAGCAACAGCAAAAATGGCTGCAAGATGCGGCGGATGAGTCTGCCGTCTATGAATATAAAATTTGGGCAGAATCTACCGAAGAATCTTTGGCTGAATTAAAGAAGGCAGGTGTCACCATTACTTATCCAGACAAAGAGCCATTCCGCCAGGCTGTAGAGCCCATGTATGAGCAACTTAAAAATGACCAGCCTGAGATCTATAAGATTGTGGAAGAAATTAGATCAGTAAAGTAAAATAAAACCCAAAAATATTAACCTATGTTTTCTACTCAGACCAAACGTCATCTGGATAAATGGGTCGCAATTTTCCTCATCACACTGATGGCATTAATGGTGGCGAATGTCACCTGGCAAGTTGTGTCCCGCTATGTATTTCAGAGCCCAAGTTCCTTTACAGATGAGCTTTCCCGATACATGCTAATCTGGGTAGGAATGCTTGGTGCTGCGTATGTAGCAGGAAAAAACGAGCATTTAGCCATAGATATTTTACTCACAAAACTGAAGGGCAAGGCTCAGGATCGATTAATGATTCTTATTCATTTGTGCGTATTGATTTTCGCATTAGTGGTAATGGTCATAGGTGGAAGTAATCTGGTGTACCTCACCTTAGTTCTAGAGCAAAAATCAGCCACACTTCAGATTCCAATGGGGGCGATCTACTCCATCATACCTATCAGTGGATTTTTGGTAATTTATTATCAGGTAGCATCTATACTTTTTTTGAAGAAAACATATAATACCGCACACTGATGGAGATTCTTAGCATTATAATTTTAGTATTGTCGTTTATTTTCTTTTTGGGTATTGGCGTTCCAGTTGCTTGGAGTTTGGGACTTTCGAGCATGTTGACATTGATGGTCACTGTGCAGACTTTGCCCGCTATTACTACCATAGCCCAGAGAATGGGGACCGGCTTAGATAGTTTTTCATTACTTGCGATTCCGTTTTTTATACTTGCAGGGGAATTAATGAATAGAGGTGGAATTGCAAATCGACTGATTGAATTTGCAAAGGCGCTTACAGGAAAAATGCCTGGTGGGTTACTCCACGTAAATATTATTGCGGCAATGCTAATGGGAGCAATCGCCGGTTCTGCTGTGGCAGCAGCTTCCTCTATGGGAGGAATATTGGGTAAGAGAATGGAAGCTGAAGGCTATCCGAAAGAATTGGGAGCAGCAGTAAATATTACTTCTTCAACTACCGGATTGATTATCCCTCCTTCAAACGTTTTAATTGTATACTCTTTGGCATCTGGAGGAGTCTCGGTGGCGGCACTATTCGTGGCCGGATATTTACCTGGGTTATTGGTGGGTTTGATGCTGATGATTACAGCTGCAATTATGGTAAAAGTTCACAAACTTCCTGCAGGAGAAGCGTCTTCGACGAAACATATTTTTACTACGTTCTGGCAAGCCATTCCAAGTTTGTTTTTGTTGATTGTGGTCATCGGAGGAATCATCGGAGGAGTCTTTACCGCAACGGAGGCATCTGCAATTGCAGTAATTTATTCGTTGGTTCTGTCGATGATATATCGGGAGCTGAAAGTAAAAGATTTACCCTCTGTTTTGCTGAAGTCTGCCGAAACTACCGCGGTGGTAATGCTTCTAATTGCTACATCTATGGCGATGTCCTGGGTGATGTCGAGTGAGGAGATTCCTCAAAGTATCAGCAATGCGCTACTTTCACTGAGTGATAATATTGTGGTGATCTTGATCATGATTAATATTCTATTGCTTGTGGTTGGAATATTTATGGACATGACTCCTGCAGTATTAATATTCACACCTATCTTTTTGCCAGTGGTAACTGCATTGGGAGTGGATCCGGTTCACTTTGGGATTATGATGGTGCTTAACTTATGTATAGGTCTTTGTACTCCTCCTGTTGGCTCCATTTTATTTATTGGGGTTGGGATCGCTCAAACCACCATTCAGAAGGTCATCAAACCAATGTTGCCATTTTACTTTGCAATGGTGTTGGCCTTAATTCTGATCATGCTTTTCCCTGAAATTTCACTTTGGTTGCCTAGAGTGTTTGGGGTATAATAATGCTGCTGGATGTGGAATGTCCGATGATCGATGAAAAAAATTAATAGATCGGTAAGATCTGATATAAGTCAAAAAACGGTAGTCAAGCGACTGCCGTTTTTTGTTTTTCGCTGTTTTGATCTTTAGGATAAGATTATCTGAAATTAAGGATAGAATTTTCTCCTTTAAAATATTTCCACATGGACTGTATTATTGCAAATCCTAAAAATGGAAAAGCGCTCAAGTTTGTCATTGAGCTTTTGGAGAAGCCTTAGCTTTTAGTACTAATTCTCCAGAATCATATCTAATTAAAAGAGGTGAATATCGCGATTGCAATAATCAACTCATGAGAAGCTAACCTAACTCACATTACCCAACATCCGACATCCAACACCCAGTACCCAGCACCCGACATCCAGCATCGGGCACCCAACATCCAGCATACAACACCCCACACCGGACAAAAACCTATCTCTCCACTTCCTTCAAGTTCTCAATCTTCTTATTTCTCAGAAAACCGTTGATGTCCTCGAAGTGCTCTTTCACACGCTTATTTCCGAACTCAAACACCTTGGTAATCAATCCGTCCAAGAAATCTCTATCGTGAGACACGATAATCAACGTACCATCAAAAGCCTTCAACGCATCTTTGATGATGTCCTTGGTTTTCATATCCAAGTGGTTGGTAGGCTCATCGAGAATAAGCAGATTCACTGGCTCAAGTAAAAGTTTGATCATAGCCAGACGAGTTTTTTCTCCACCGGAAAGCACCTTTACTTTCTTGTTGATATCGTCCCCCTTAAACATAAATGCGCCCAAAATATCTTTCACTTTAGTGCGAGCTTCACCCACAGCAATATGGTCAATCGTTTCAAAAATGGTCAAACTCTCATCTAACAGTGAAGCTTGATTCTGAGCGAAATATCCGATCATAGAATTGTGGCCCAACTCGCACTTTCCTTCAAAATCAATCTCACCCATAATCGCCTTGATCATAGTGGATTTACCTTCGCCATTTTTACCGACAAAGGAGATCTTCTGACCTCGCTCAATGGTCATGGAGGCATTTTTGAACACCACATGCTCCTGATATTTTTTACTCATATCCTCTACGATCACCGGATAGTTGCCAGATCGTTGAGAAGTAGGGAAGCGAAGTTTCAGCGCTGAGCTGTCCACCTCATCCACTTCAATAATGTCTAATTTCTCCAGCATTTTCACGCGGGATTGTACTTGAAGTGTCTTGGAATACGTGCCCTTGAAGCGATCAATAAATCCTTGGATATCTGCAATGACAGCCTGCTGCTCTTCGTATTGCTTTTGTTGCTGCACGCGTCGTTCTCTTCTAAGCTCCAGGTAATGGCTGTACTTTGCTTTGTAATCGTAAATCCGGCCCATGGTAACTTCGATAGTCCGGGTAGTGATATTATCCACAAACGCTCTATCGTGAGAGATCACCACCACAGCTTTTGCCTTGTTCAAAAGAAAGTCTTCCAGCCATTGAATAGACTCGATATCCAGGTGATTGGTGGGCTCATCGAGAAGAATCAGGTCAGGTTTTTGCAACAGGATCTTCGCCAGCTCAATTCGCATTCTCCATCCTCCGGAAAATTCAGAAGTAGAACGCGTCAAATCAGCTCTTTCAAAGCCCAATCCCAATAGCACTTTCTCTACTTCCGCCTCATAATTTACTTCCTCGATGGCGTAAAACTTCTCACTTAATTCCGAAACATCCTCTATCAGCTTGAAATATTCATCCGACTCGTAATCCGTTCTCACGGTCAACTCTTCATTGATTCGCTCAATCTCAGTTTTCATATTCAGATAGCTGGCGAAAGCTTTGGAAGTTTCATCCATCACCGAGCAATCATCCGAAGTCAACAAGTGCTGAGGCAAGTAAGCAACTATAAAGTCCTTGGGGGCAGAAACGGAACCGGAACTAGGTTTGGTCTGTCCTGCGATAATCTTCAAAAGTGTAGATTTACCAGCCCCATTTTTACCCATCAAAGCGATCTTGTCGGTTTCGTTGATGGCAAAAGAAACATTACTAAAAAGTGTGGTACCGCTGTGTATTACGGCAACGTTATCTACTGAAATCATAAGTCTAGGAATTGAAGCCGCAAAGGTAGGAATTGAGAATTTAAAAATTGGAAGAATTGAGAATTGTGAACATGGATAACCGCAATGATTCCAGTAGCCATATACTTTTTGCTTTAAAGGCAGGAAGACCGATGCTTCGGCTAGCTGAGCAATAGGGACAGGTGACCGAAGTGGCCTCGCGTTGAGCTTATATTACAATGACTTTATACATTTACTGGTAGAAGCAGATTTACAGCATTGTGAATTTCATTGCTTGTCAAATGAAGATTAGGTTTGATGTGGGGTAGTTCATTGTACTTCGTCTAGGATTTAGATTTAGTTCAAATGCTAAGTAATTGGTAACGAGAGGTATTATTTTTTTTAGTACAGCATACCTGATTATCCACTGCTGATTTCTTGGTGGTGTGCTAAATCCTCCTCGTGTAATCTTCTTAAATCATGATTCTAACATCTCTCGTCTTGATACTCAAAAAAAAACCGCCCCGAACTTAATCGAAGCGGTTTTTTTAACATCGGTCATCCGACATCTTGCATCAAACATCGGGCATCCGTCACCAAACACCCAACAATTATTTACACATTCACACCCAAAACCTGAGCCATGGTAGCTCCGATTTCAGCCGGAGAATCTACTACGTGAATTCCATTTTCTCTCATGATTCTCATTTTAGCGGCGGCAGTATCGTCAGCACCACCGATGATCGCACCAGCGTGACCCATTCTTCGTCCTGCAGGAGCAGTTTGTCCAGCGATGAAGCCTACTACAGGCTTTTTATTACCAGTTTCCCTGATCCACTTCGCAGCTTCAGCTTCATAGTTTCCTCCGATCTCACCGATCATCACGATCGCGTCAGTCTCAGGATCTTCCATTAGCATCTGTACTGCTTGCTTGGTAGAGGTTCCGATGATAGGATCTCCGCCGATACCGATTGCAGTAGATACACCAAGACCAGCTTTCGCCACTTGATCAGCCGCCTCGTACGTCAATGTTCCTGACTTGGATACGATACCTATTCTTCCTTTTTTGAATACAAATCCGGGCATGATACCAACCTTTGCTTCTCCGGGAGTGATCACACCTGGACAGTTAGGGCCGATAAGAATAGCGCCTCTTTCAATGATATATGGTTTAGCTTTCATCATATCTGCCACAGGAATACCTTCTGTGATGGTGATGATTACTTTGATACCAGCGTCAGCAGCTTCCATAATTGCATCAGCAGCAAAAGCAGGTGGTACGAAGATGATGGAAGTGTCTGCACCAGTTTTTTTAACGGCTTCTTCTACAGAATTAAAAACAGGTTTTTCCAAATGAGTCGATCCTCCCTTGCCTGGAGTTACACCGCCGACTACGTTGGTACCGTATTGGATCATTTGCTGTGCGTGAAAAGAACCCTCAGATCCGGTGAATCCTTGTACGATCACCTTGGAATTTTTATTTACTAGTACACTCATGATGCGATTTCTATAGTTTGGCACAAAAATATAACAATCAGATCGCCCACAAAAGAAATAACAGACATTCTATTCTGTTTTTGGGATGAAATTAATAGGAATTAGCAAATCCGTTTGGTGAAGCAGTCTATTTTGCAAAGTCTACTGGATATTTTTGTAAATTCAGCGCAATAATTCTTTTTCCACAATGCATAGAAATAATGTTTAGTTTAAAAATTTTGATTGTAGAAGATGATGCAGTTTCTGCGTTGTTGCTGCAGAGAGCATTAGAGAAAAATATGCATGATATCGTCGGGGTAGCCGATTCCGGAGAGAAAGCGCTGGAGATGCTGGCCGATAATCAGGTAGATATCGTCATGATGGATATTAATCTGGCCGGTGAGCTGGATGGAATAACCACCACCGAGATAATCAATGAGAAGTACGATGTGCCTGTAGTTTATCTGAGTGCAAGCTCCGATGCAGAGACGATGAACAAGGTGGTAGGGACCAATCCGAGCGCTTATGTGATAAAGCCATTTAATATCCGGGAACTGAATATGGTGATTGAACTCGCCATTTATAAAGACAGGAAGGAGAAGGAACTTCAAAAACTAAACAACGAGCTGGAAGAGAAGGTAAAACAGCGAACTGCTGAACTTTACCAAGCCAATCAGGAACTAACAAAAGCTCTAGAGAAAGAACGGGAAATCAATGAGCTCAAATCGAGAATCGTGCTCAATGTGTCTCATGGGTTCAAAACTCCTTTGACGTCTATCCTCAGCTCTGCTCAGTTAATGCAAATCTATGCTGAAAAGGATCATCCATACAAGCAGAAAATCAGCAAACATGCCTTTAAAATAGAAAATTCCGTCAGAGCGTTGAATAACCTGTTGACCAGCGTGCTGTTTTTCGGGAAAGCTGATGCTAATAGAATGGAATTCAAACCCAAAAAGATGTTTAGTCAGGCTTTTGTGAAAGAAGTTTTGGATACCGTAAAAGCTGGAATTGATAATGGTGTAAAAATAAAATCTGAATTGATCAACCTGCCGAAAATCATGACTTCAGATAGCGAACTGTTATATCAGATTTTTGAGAACCTACTTTCAAATGGCATCAAATATTCCAAAGATAAAAGTGAAGTACAATTTAAACTTGAGTATCAAGACAACAAACTTATAGGTACTGTCAGTGATCAAGGAATAGGAATTCCTGTTAGTGAGCAAAGTCAACTATTTGATCGATTCTTCAGAGCCAAAAATGTCGGAATTGTAGAGGGTTCTGGATTGGGTATGTCTATCGTAAAAAAATGTGTGGATGTGCTAAATGGTGAGATTTTAGTAAATAGTGAAGTTGGAAAGGGCACCCAGATCACCGTCATAATTCCAGTTAGTTAACTCCTTACTTACCTAAATCGAATAAAAAATTCATTTACTATAAAAGCAGTTCGTTTTTTCCTTTACCAAATTGAAGGCAGTTTATTACCAAGCCTTTTTTGTAAACCTAAGAATCTTAAAGCTTCATTATTATATTATTTGGCAAAAAAGAATACAGGTCACTAGGTCTGAGAGAGTAACCTCAATCAGAGCGTATTTGCTCAGATCAAAGACATCTTTGGATGAGTTAATAGGTATGAATAGTGACCCTATAAGTAACTAACCGCATTTGCCAGCAGTTCCTGACGTATCGTACGGAAGAGGGAGATTTTGCAGAATGGTATAGTGAGTAGGCAATTCTTTCAGTTTTTAATAGCAGAGTTCTTTTTCTAGTGCTCTGAATTTCTCTAAAATCCCCAGAGATACTTCGCCGGGTCTGCCATTTCCGATCACATGCTCATCTAGCTGAGTGACAGGAAGCAATATTTTCGTGGTGCTAGTGATGAATGCCTCATCTGCACCGAGTGTCTCTTCTACCGTAATCGGCCTAATCTGTACATTTCCGGCGATTTTCATGATGTTCTTTCGCGTTATTCCATTGAGGATGTGCTTATCAGGTGTGCTTATAATACCATCTTTTACGATAAAGAAATTACTTCTAGAGCTTTCGCTCACTACTCCATTCATGTGGTAAAGTACATCTTCGGCGCCTTCTTTTTTCCAGCGAATGCTATCCCAAACAGGGTAGGCATAATTGGTAGTTTTAATTTCAGCGACCGGACGTACATATTCTAAACCCAAAAGTTTAATTCCTCCTTGATATTTCTTCTCATCGGGGAAAAGCAATTCTTCTGCAAAAATAAATAGCTTTCCTTTGGCAGGTGAAAAGTGATTAGCAGATACTCCACCAGTCAAAACCATCCTCATTCCACCTTCTTTAAGGTTGTTTTTCTCTATTAAATCCTCAATAACCGCAGTCAACTCAGCTCTAGAATAGTCCAGTGGTATATATGTCTTCTCCGCAGAAGCTATAAATCTATCTAGGTAATCCTCCAGGAATAAGGGTTTGAAGTTTACCGTTCTGAAAAAATCAAAGATTCCATATCCTCTGATCAATCCTAAATCCATAGGGTGAACGGAAGCTTTTTCTACTGGAATTATTTGCCCATCGGCAAAGCAATATGGTTTCATAGTCTTGGAGCTAAAGCGAATATAAAATTAGAGTCTAATTCCCAATATACTACACTTAAATTTGAAGTTTTTATACTTCACGAGCTTCTAAATAGTCTTATCTTTGAGGCACTAACCAGTCATAATTATGAAAAGAAACACGCTATTACTACTGCTCGCAACTTTTTTTGTGCTGAATGCCTGCGGTCCTAAAGGGCCATCTGAGAGTCAAAAGATGAGAGATGAGATCATTGCTGTCCATGATGAGGTAATGCCAAAAATGGGAGAATTGAAGTCTCAAGAAAAAGAAGCACTAGCCAAGGCTGAAGTAACGTCTACCGAAGAGCCACTTGATACCGCTAAAGTTGAAGCGTACAAGTCCCTTGCATACGATCTCAATCACGCACATGACGCGATGTTTGATTGGATGCATCAATATGAAACAGAAGATGGAGAACTTGCTGCAGAAGAGCTAAAAGTTTATTTGGAGGGACAATTGACCAAAGTGAAAGAAGTCAATTTAGAAGTGAAAGAAGCACTGGATAAGGCAGAGAAAAACCTGAAATAATCAAAATTCAGGTTCTTCATTTAAATATTCTTGGACCTGATTTGGACTGATCACTCCTTCTTTTAATCCCCAAATATTGTATAAATAGGTGCTGATCTGAGAGATTTCCAAGGGGGTCAAGGTTGGATTGGCAGGCATGGCTTGATTGTATTCTTGATCATTCACAATGATCTTACCTTCCTGTCCGTGCTTCATGATCCATACGGCTCGATGCACACTTGCCTTGAGATAGTCTGAGTCTCTCAGTGGAGGAATAAGCTTTCCCAATCCTCTTCCATCTTCCTGATGACAATTGCCACAGTGATTTTCATAGATAGTTTTGCCAATTACTGCGTATTGCATCACTTCAGAATTGTCTATTTGTGCCAACGTATTTTCTTTATCGGAAGATTTTGGAGCGCAGGAAAAAGCTAAAAGAACGAAGAATAAAATATTTTTCATTCTTCTAATAGACTTGGAATATCTCTAATTAATTGGTCAACCTGATCACTTTTGGTGCCATCATACACTGCACGGATATGACCTTGCTTATCTACTAAAACGAATGCTCCGCTATGAAGAAATCCTCCTGGCTCCGCCTGATCTTCCATGGCCGTGGTGAGGTAACTCGTCTGACCTATTTCATAGATTTTTTCGGGCTCCCCTGTCAAAAAATTCCAGGTAGTGGCATCTTCAATCCCTAGCTTTTTTGAATAATCATTCAACACTTCTTGGGTGTCATAGGTAGGATCTATGGAATGGCTCAGAATCTTAAAATTCGGATTGTCTTTATATTTTTCAAATACCCGAAGCATCTCTTTCTTCATGATCGGGCAGATGGTAGGGCAGGTGGTGAAGAAAAAGTCAGCTACATATACCTTTCCAGCTACATATTGATTGGTAATAGTTTTTCCTTCCTGATTGGTAAAAGAAAAGTCTGCAATAGTATGGTATACCGTATCCTGAACAGTTTTTCCATCCTTAGTCACCTCTTCTACATGACGATTTCCCAAAATAGGAAGCTTTCCATTTTGCTCATCTCCAGAGGAACTACATCCAGAGAAAAGTAGCGGCAAAGCAAGTAGAATAAGTAGTGAAAACTTGGTTTTCATAGTAATTAGGATTGTTTTCTGAATTTCTTATAAAGTTTGATTGCTAGCATGAGTGTGACTCCAAGAGTGATTATTCCTGCAAGCCCCCAAACCATGCTCAATGTATTTTTCAATACAATCAAAAACACAATTGCAAATAGCAAAAGGGTTGATGCTTCATTCCATATCCTCAACTGAGTAGAGCTCCATCGAGTTCGTCCGGCTTGAAGTTCTTTGAATAGTTTGTGACAAAATAAATGATAGGTATATAGCACCACCACAAAAGCTATTTTTGCCTGCATAAAACCCTGCTCCAAATAGCCTATTCTATAAGTCAGAACCGAAATCCCCAGGATCAACGTGAGTACCGCCGATGGCCAGGTAATGATATACCAAAGTCTAGAAGCCATCATGTCGAGCTGTGGCTTTAAAATGTCGCGCTCAAGATCGGGTTTTTGCATCGCTTCAGTCTGATAGATAAATAATCTGACGATATAAAAAAGCCCTGCAAACCAGGTGACTACGAAAATGATGTGAAGTGCTTTGAGGTATTCGAATCCCATTCTCAGTATTTTCGACTAAATTAAGACCTAATCTTCATAACCCCATCAGTTTTTGAAAAGCTCTAAAATCATTTTCTATATCATCATTGCATTTGTGGTCATATTAGTTGTCTACATTGGCAAAGAATCGTTGTCTCAGCCGGGATTGGAACGATTTGAAGATAAGTTCAAAGAATTATCCACCTATAGAAATGAAAACAACACCGGCCCGGTCGTTCGAATTTATGCAGTAAAATCGTTGGACAAATCTAAATCTATCATGCGTGAGTATGGAGATGCGATGCCTCATGCCAAATATGGGAGAACCGTAGTCTTCTTTTTTTCGGACGAAATAAATCAGAATATTGTGCTCTCACCTAATCAACCATACTTTTCCAGCGAGATGAAACCCTACGTGATCGCTACCTATCAAAAAAGCCCTATGGGAGAAGTGAGTTTTATAGACGGATATCCTGAATGAGAAAAAGGCTGACACTTAAGGAATATAAAAATGGGATTCTAAATAAAGATAAATCCATCTTGAGTCAAGCCATTACTTTGGTAGAAAGCTCCCTTGAAAGTGACTTTATCCTAGCATCTGATCTAGTACAGGAGCTTTTGCCTTTTACTGGCAACTCCATCAGAATTGGTATAACAGGCGTACCAGGTGTAGGGAAAAGCACGTTTATAGAAGCTTTTGGGCAACTACTTTTAAAGCAAGACAAATCTGTGGCGGTTTTGGCGGTGGATCCATCCAGTCAGAAAACTAAGGGAAGCATTCTTGGGGACAAAACCCGGATGGAAAATCTGTCCAGCGATAAGCGTGCTTTTATACGTCCCAGCCCAACTGGATCCGCTTTGGGCGGTGTAAGTTCCAAAACCCGAGAGGCAATGTTACTTTGCGAAGCCGCCGGATTTGATGTGATACTGATTGAGACGGTGGGAGTAGGGCAGTCCGAGACAGCCGTAAAAGGTATGGTTGATTTCTTCTTGTTGCTTATGTTGGCTGGTGCAGGAGACGAACTTCAGGGGATTAAAAAGGGTATTATGGAAATGGCGGATATCTTGGTTATTCATAAAGCAGATGGGGAAAATCTCTCTCAAGTCAAAAAATCTCAGTCCGTCTATAAGAATGCATTACATCTGTTTCCGCAGGATGAAAAAAAATGGTCAGCTCCAGTAGTGACAGCATCTTCTTTAAGTGGAAATGGACTGAGTGAAATTTGGCAGACAATTGAAAAGTACTTTCAGCAAATGAAAGAATCCGGATATTTAGAAAAAAACCGATCCGATCAACGATTAAAGTGGCTGGAGGAGAACTTACAGTTGTTGATCAGCAGATATCTTCTGGGAAATCAGGAAGTGCAGAATCTTTTAGCAAAAAATAAGAAGAAGGTGGCCAATGGGGAGTTAAGTCCGTTAGTGTTTGCACGGGATTTGATGAACGTTTTTTTCTCTTTTAAAGAATTGTAATGATGAAGTTGTTTTATATACTAGGTGTTCTGACTTTAATGAGCTGCAGTAATTCCGAGGAGACCAAGGCTGATTTAATATTTAATACAAAGACTTTTAAAGCCGAAAAATGTGCCGGCGAATCTTGTGCTACCCTAGAGATCAACTATCCGCAAGCTGCTGAGGGAGAAGTAGCAGATCGAATTAATATAGAAATCAGACATCAGATATTGACGTATTTTACTCCTGAAGCCGGTTTTCAAAGTTTGGATTCAGCAGCGCTGGATTATCTTTTATCTTACCTTGATTTCAAAGAGGAATATCCGGATTCTCCGGGAGTTTGGTCTGAAGAGATTAATGTAGTGTTGACATATGAGTCAGACAGCACCTTGAGTTTTCATTTTTCAGAGTTCAATTTTTCCGGGGGAGCTCACCCCAATTCCAGTGTGTATTACATGAATTTTGATAAGCAGTCTGGAGAGTTTTTGAGTGTGGATCGGGTAATATTAGATGAAAATAAAATGAGAACTTTGGCAGAAAAAGCTTTCAGAAAATATCATGAAGTGCCTGATAGTCTTGCTCTCAAAGATGATGATCGTTTTTTTTTACCGGAAATAGGTTTCTTTCTACCCAATGCGATGGGATATGAGGACGACAAATTTGTGGTCAGCTATATCCCTTATGAAATCGGTCCCTACGTGATGGGCTACACGGATTTGAAGTTTGATTTGAAGGATTTAAAAGGAGTGGTAAGGACAAAATGAGTTTCACCTTTTGATGGAATATAGGCTGAGAATGAAAAACCAGTAACAGTAAAAGCCGCTGAAAAACTATTTCAGCGGCTTTTAATTTAATAGCGTCTCTTACCTTAATAATTGAAGTAGGTGATTTTCTATTCGTAGGTAAACAATTCTACGCTGTAAATCTTTCACCTTTTCAGTTTCAATAAACCAAGAATCCAGAAGGGCCTCTGCCAACTTCAAAGCTTCTGATCACTGAACCTGTTTCAGAAAGTATTGTTACAGTTCCGTTTCCTTGAAAACCATTTGCATTTGCTACATACACCTCATCGCGATCATCATCGTGACCGATGCCATAGAATCCTGAACCAGTCATGATTTCCTTGGCTATTCCCAGGCCGTTTTCAAATTTAACTGCAACTACTGCGTCATTGTAGTCTGGATAGTTTGAACTGGTCAAAATGTACATTTCATCGTTATTATCGAATGCAATTTTTTCCGTAGCGTCGGTTATTGCCACAGAGTAGGAATCTGCCAGAGCTAAGGTGTTTAAATTTAACGTGTAAAATATCACGTTATCCGCTGTAGTAGCATAAACCCACAGAATTCCATCTTCTTCGTAGAATTGTTGAGGAGAAGCTTCCAGATTAATAGTAGTGATCACTTTTTCCTGTGAAGCATCAATAATCTCAATTTTTTTCTCTTGAGAACCTGCGACGAAAATGTAATTCCCAAAGGAAAAAAGATCCTGAGGTTTATCAGAAACTGGTATTTTGGTCTTGACCACTCCGCCATCAAGTCCATTTACCACCGCGATATAGGAATCCGGAGTAGCATAATCAGCATCGTAAGGACCGTAGTCACTGATGAATAGCTTATTTCCATTCACTGCCAAAGATCTAGGCTGATCCAAATCACTCGCCACAGCTCCTGAACTTTTGAAATCTGCAGGATTGACGATTTCCACTTTTCCTGTATTTGCGACCAAATACAATCTGTCTGCCTCAAGCACCATATCTTCCAGTAAACCAGCGAAAGGTCTAAGATTCTCTTCTTCAAAAATAGCTGGAAGAAGCTCTTCGGTGTTTGGGTTTAGATGAAATACCTCGCCATCGTTTGTGCCAAAATTACCTTCGTTCATTATCAAAATACCATTGTCATATTTGCCTAATGGCTTTTCTTCCCCACTCTCGGAGCAAGCAAAGGATACAGAAAGAAGAGCTGATGCCCAGAGTAAATGTTTTAACTTCATAATAGTATAGTTAGGTTGAATTGATAGGAGATTCCAGGCATAGCCCTGAGATAGAGTACCTGGTAATCTGTATTGAATAAATTATTGATTTGAAAAGTGACTGGAATTTGAAGCTTGCCGATAGATAGTTTATCGTATCCAGCACCTAAGTTGAAAAGCTGATAAGAAGGCATCATCCTGGGGTTGTCAGCGGTGACAGATCTTTGACCTACATAATAGGTGCTGACAAATCCACTGAAAGCTGATTTTGTAACTTGGATCTTGGCATTAGCCTGTTGTTGTGGAGTATAAGGGAGTTGCTTGCCGACGGATTGATCATTCTCATCAATTCCTTTTTGAGTTGTTGCTTTGGAGTAGGTGTAGGAAGCATTCATAGACCAGCTCCACGAACTTAGGGTACCCGATAGGTTGCCTTGATATTCTATCCCCTGATTGTTGACTTTTTTGATGTTCGTTGGAGACCAAAAACTGCCTTTTGGAAGCCAGATAATCCAATTATCCACATTCATTCTATAATAAGTCAGCTCATTACTCCAATTAATTTTCCCCGATTTTGACCAAAGAATTCCAATTTCCCCATTCACGCTTTCCTCGGGAAGTAACTGTGAATTTCCGCCAGGTTCCCAAAATCTATCGTTAAGTGTTGGGACTTTAAAGCCTTTTCCCAATGAAGATTTAAGAATTACTTTTTGACTCGAAGATTTCCAAAAAATCCAATTCATTCCCAGATTTGGGGTGAATGGAGCGAAAATTCCAGCATAAATTAACTGGCGGAGATTGAGTGACAACTCTAATTTTTGATTGGGATGAAAGGTAGTGCTTTGATACAATTCCACCCTTGAGTCATCAGCAGTGTAGGTGCTAAGTTTTCCTTTTGAAAGGGTGTATCGAATTCCAAGTTTAGTATTCCACTTATCAGAAAAAGTTTGATCCCAATCTCCGCTGAAAAAATATTGTCTTGTTTGGTTGAGACTTTTATTGAAAACCTGATTGTCCTTCACCAGGCCAGTTTTCAGGTTCCAGATTGAATTTTTGCCAAAATGATAATAATCTAGTACTGCCCGAACACTCTGATCTTCTTGCTGGTCTAGACTGTTGGATCCCATGACCGGCTGAATCTCCCGATTGGTTTTATTCCACCAGATAGCTGCTTTAAGCTGATTCCTTGAAGTTAAATTCCATGCCATATCCTGCACTAATCCAATTTGCTCAAACTGTGCATGATCTTCTTTTACCTCAGGAGTGCCAAACCGGCCTAAGTCTTTGTAAGAGAAATTATTCTTAGAAAATTCTCTGTAAACACGGGTTTTAGAACTCAAATTAGTTGAAGAATATCCTGCTGAAAGGTGCGTATTAAACATCCCAAAGCTTCCTACCTGCTGGGAAAGGCCTACTTTCAACCCTTCTCCAAAGCTGGATTTTGACTCCAAATGAACACTTCCACCAATTGCTTCATTCCCAAAAAGAGCTCCTGCGCTACCAAATTGAAGACTTATCTGATCAATAGCAGAAATCGGTAAGATGGAAAGGTCACTTTGGCCCAGGGAAGGGCTGTTGATTGGAAGCCCATTCCAGAAAATTGCCGTGTGCCCCGCCGACGTGCCCCGAAAAGACGGGGAAGCTAGCATCCCTGCTCCGTATTGCCTCACAAAAACTGGAGATTGCTCCTGAAGCAGGTCTGCTAAAGATTTTCCCTGAAAAACCGTCAGTTCCTTTTTAGTCCAAGAGATTACTTTCTGCCCTTGGGCATATCGATCCACTGCAGGAGCGTAGACTTCCACCTCGGTTAGTTTAACCGTATCTTGACTGAGTGGGGCCTGAGTCAAAAAAGCAAATGCGAATAAAAGCGATAACATCTCTGATCGAATTAAGGGTAAACTCGATTCAGTCTAGAGAAGAAATAGGAAGAATTTGGAGGAATCGAAAAAATGCCGATTCAATGAATTCTTCATCGCCTTTCCTCCGAAAGCACAGAATCAATGAAATGGGCAGGTCTCCTGGCTCGCCTTGGAGATTGTCGCCTTCTCACCCCAAACTTGTATCGGGACAATGGCTTATTGACAATCACTTGCAGAAAAATCCGCTCGGCATACAGTTGCGGGGACAGCTTTGGTTTTACACCAAATTCCCTTTTTAATCCTAGAGCTCATTGCTGAACATAGGAACCTAATTCGTCTGCAAAAGTAGATTGGTATTACTTAGAAAAAAAATCTGTTTTCATCCTTTTTTGGATCTGGAGAAAAGCGGAGCTTATTTTGGCAATCTATTCTACTCAATGATTTTTGTGAAAGACTACTCAAAATTCTTATTTTCAATTGTAATTATCTCAATTGTATTCAATCTAGTATCTGCTTGTTCTTCTCCTAATAAGGATGAGAACAGTGAGTTGACAGAAGTGTCACTGGATTATGCAACAGGCTTTACTATTGAGAAAGGCGATGACTTTTGGATTGTCAAAGTAACAAAAGGTTGGACAGGTGCCGATCGAGGTTTTAGTTATTTAGTACTACAGGAGAATGCCCGCCAACCAGATGGAGAGTTCGATGCGGTGGTTCAATTGCCGGTTGACAAAATAATCGTGACCTCTACCACTCATATTCCACATTTGGATATGTTGGATGCGGATGAAAAGCTCATCGGCTTTCCGCAGTTAGATTTAATTTCCTCACCTAAAATGTGGCAGCAAATCTCTGCTGGGAAAGTGAAAGATCTGGGAGCAGGCCCTTCTGCAAATACAGAGATGTTGATAGATTTGGATCCGGGTTGGATCATGTTTTCGACCCTTGGAGAAGATTTGAAGTATTTGGACCTCTTAGCTCAGTCCAATATTCCAGCGTTGATCAATGGAGAATATGTGGAACAGCATCCTTTGGGACGAGCGGAATGGATCAAGTTTACAGGAGTTATGCTGGGGAAATTTGAAGAGGCGAAAAAAGTATTTGAGTCTATTGAGAACTCTTATTTAGAAGCCGAAAAACTTACTCAAAATTTACCAAAAGATTCTCTCCCTTCCATACTTAGTGGAGTTATGTATCAGGATATTTGGTATGCCCCGGGAGCTGAAAGTTGGGGTGCCAAGATCCTCCAAAATGCAGGCGGAGATTATGTGTTCTCTGATCAATTAGGCTTTGGAAGTGTTCAGCTCAATTATGAATTTGTGTTGGACAATGCAATAGAAACCGAGTTTTGGATTGGTTCGGCAGATTTCTCCAGTGTGGAAGCGATGGGAAATATCGAGCCCCGCTACCGAGCTTTTGCCGCCTGGAAAAATGGAAATGTGTATTCCTATACTCAAAAGAAAGGACCAAAAGGTGGATTGGAATACTTTGAATTGGGATATATGAGACCTGATTTGATCTTAAAAGATTTAGTCAAAATTCTTCACCCTAGCTTACTTCCTGACTATGAGTTGTATTTTTACAGACAACTCAATGCAAAAGATTAATCCTATTACGTTACTTTTTGTTGGACTTTTACTTCTGGTGATGAGTTTTCTACTTAACATAAGTTTAGGTTCAGTCTCTATTTCCACGTTGGATATTGTACAAGGGATTTTCTCTGGCCATTGGGCTAGAGCGTCTTGGGGGCAGATCATTTTAAATTATCGAATTCCTAAAGCTGTGGTGGCTGTGGTAGCTGGGGTGGGATTGGGTATAAGTGGACTTCAGATGCAAACATTTTTTAGAAATCCGCTTGCTGGACCATTTGTATTAGGGATCAGTTCGGGTGCCGGATTGGGAGTGGCCGTCTTGATGCTGGCTGGATCTGCATTTGGAATAATAGCGTTTGGCAGTTCCATCAATCCTTGGGCTATTGCTATTGCAGGTTCTTTGGGAGCTGGAATTGTGCTGATTACTGTGAGCTTGGTTGCTTGGAAGGTAAAAGATAGCATGACCTTATTAATTGTGGGGTTGATGTTTGGATCTGCTGTTTCGGCTATTGTTTCTGTACTTTCTTATTTTTCTGGCGCGGAGGAGTTGAAGTTGTTCGCGATCTGGTCGATGGGAAGTTTGGGTGGTCTGGTGTGGAATCAAGTCTGGGTGTTGTTGATGGTATGTGTGCTCGGAATTGTACCGGTAGTTGCATCAGTAAAATCTTATAACGGGATGCTTTTAGGAGAGAGCTATGCTAAAAGTATGGGGATAAATCCAGACAGATTACGTTGGTTGATGATCATCAGCACTGGTTTGTTGGCTGGATGTGTCACGGCATTTTGTGGTCCCATTGCATTTGTGGGGATAGCAGTACCACATTTGGCGAGAATGATTTGGAGAACTTCCGATCATCGCATTCTTTTTCCTGCTACCGCCATTGTGGGAGCGATATTGTTATTACTCTGTGATGCTGTTGCCCAACTTCCGGGATCTTCGCAATCCCTTCCAATTAATGCAGTAACTTCTTTAGTTGGGGCGCCAATTGTAATTAGTTTGGTGCTCAGGAAAAACTTCAGCAAGGAATTTTAAGCGATGGGAGAGATAGCAGTTAGGGGAATGAATTTAACGTTGGGATATTTGCGAGGCAGCTCGCGAAAGGAGATTTTGGTCGATTTGAATTTCTCGCTTTTTTCTGGAGAATTGACTTGCCTTCTAGGCCCAAATGGAGTAGGAAAATCTACGTTGGTGAAAGCGATTTTAGGTGAGCTAACGCCATGGCAGGGAGAAATACGTTTAAAAGGTAAACCTATTCATTCCTATTCCAACGAGAATCTGTCAAAGCAGCTTTCTGTAGTATTAACCCAACCTGTTTTTCCTGGAAATATGACCGTAGGACAATTAGTTGCATTGGGGAGAATTCCGCATACTAGCTGGACGGGCAAACTGAGTTTCGCAGATGGAAAGGTGATTGAACAGGCGATGGAAGCTACCAAAATCAGCTATCTTAAAGATGAGCGACTTGGTGAAATATCGGACGGACAGCGGCAAAAAGCAATGATTGCACGTGCTTTGGCTCAGGATGGTCAAGTGATGGTGTTAGATGAACCTACTGCTCATTTGGATTTGGTAAATCGGTTTGAAATTATGGGTTTGCTTCATGAAATAGCAAAAAGCCAGAATAAAGCAGTATTGGTGGTGACCCACGATTTGGAAATAGCCCTGGAAACTGCAGATCGATTATGGCTAATAAACTGTGGATTACCATTAATTGCTGGATTGCCAGAGGATTTGGTCATTTCTGGGCAAATCAATAAGTTGCTGCCAAGCGAAAAGTTTAAGTTTAGTGTGGAAAGAGGAAGGATAGAATCCAGTACTTCTCAGGTTAGCTTTCAACTTTCAGGTTCACCTGAACTCATCCCATGGTTAAAAAATGCTTTGGTAAAAGCAGGCATATTTTCCCTCGATTTTCCTATTCACATTACGAATGATCCGATTGCTATCAACTATCAAGACCACGCTTACAGAAGTGTAGAACACTTTTTGGAAGCTGTTAATAAATGAGGGTTAAACTGCATAACTTAAGTTCATACTGTAAAATTAACCTTGACCTAAGCATTAAATTCAGTACCTATTTTAAGATAGATATTTAGTTTTTGGTTTAACAAGAAAAAACTCTGTTGCGGGTTCTTTTCGTTTTTGGAAGTATTTCTTTCACTCCAACCCCTTGGTGTCTCTAGCTATCTATCGAGACTTTTTTTTCTTAGGGACTTTTCAGTTTGTCAAAGATCTCTCAATCAAGTTTTAATGGGGTTTTCCCTTTAAGTGGAATTATTTTATTTTCGACTACCCACCGTATTATTGAGCCACAGGTCTGCAGACCAAAAAATAAATCCAAAGCTTCGACAGACAAAAATGAGGAAATCATAGTCTATTCACCCTATATAAATAGTAGAGAATTGTATTGCTGCAATAGATTTTTTATATATTTGTCACACTAACTATTTGTATGACACAAGAGCAGTTTGCACGCTATTCATTTTTACTCGACCGCACCGCGCGGAAGGTGAAGCAGTATGCTCAAAAGCAGTTCAAGGCAGGTGAGTTTGACGTGACAGTTGACCAGTGGCTGGTGTTGAAGAATTTGTCTGAAAAGGAAGATTTGAGCCAAACAGAACTTGCACAGTTAGTGTTTAAGGACCACCCCACGTTAACGCGAATTATTGATTTACTTAGTAAGAAAGGATATGTTGAGCGTCTTCCACATCCTCAGGACAGAAGGAGTTTTCGGTTGCATCTGACAGCGTCTGGTGTAACAAAAGTCACTTCTTTGCGGCCTGAGATTTTGCAAATTCGTGAGAAAGCCTGGGAGAATTTAAGTCCAACTGATTTTCAGGAATTTAAGCGTATTCTGAACACTATTTATCAGAATTTAGATGGAGAAGCATTTTAATCAAGCTGAAAAGCTCAAAGAAATAACGAAATAAGTGTTAAACCGGGGATTTCCCCAAATGTATATATATCATGATCCACACAGACCTTTGTATTGTCGGAGCCGGCCCAGTTGGCCTATTTGCAGTTTTCGAAGCCGGTTTGCTGAAAATGCGATGTCACCTAATTGATGCTTTGCCTCAGGTAGGAGGGCAGCTTACGGAGATCTATCCGCAGAAACCCATTTATGATATTCCAGGATATCCAGAAATAAATGCCCAGGATTTGGTAAAGAATCTAATGGAGCAGGCCAAGCCATTCAGCCCAACTTTTACGTTGGGTGAGCGAGTCGATCATTTAAGCAAGCAAGAGGATGGATCCTTCATTGTAACTACCAGTGATAAGACAAAAATTCATGCTCAGGTTATTGTGATTGCAGGAGGACTGGGTTGTTTTGAACCCAGAAAACCCGTAATCCAAAATTTGGAGATTTATGAAGGAAAAGGAGTGACTTATATGGTCAAAAATCCAGAGACTTTCCGTAACAAAAATGTGGTCCTAGCAGGTGGAGGAGACTCTGCATTAGATTGGACCATCTTCCTGTCAAAAGTTGCCAAAAGAGTGACATTGGTTCATAGAAATGAGACCTTCCGTGGAGCACCGGATTCTGCGGCTAAGGTTTTTGACTTGGCAAACAATGGTAAGATTGACTTGATTCTTTCTGCCAATTTGAAAGAACTAAACGGCAACGGAGTGCTTAATTCTGTGACTTTTATTGATAAGAACAAAAGTGAGGTAAAGATCGATACTGATTACTTGATCCCTCTTTTTGGTCTGAGTCCTAAACTTGGTCCTATTGCGGATTGGGGGTTGAGTATTGATAAGAATGCGATTGAAGTTGATACCCGCGATTACTCAACGGGGGTGGAGCGAATCTATGCGATCGGCGATATCAATACCTATCCGGGAAAGTTGAAGTTGATACTTTGTGGGTTTCATGAGGCAGCGATCATGATGCATTCTGCCTTCAAATATGTTTATCCAGATCAAAAGTTAAGTTTTAAATACACTACAGTGAATGGTGTAAATTCATTTTAATACTATTTTTGCAGCATGGTTAATTTTACTGTTGAAGATCACGACGGCAACCGTCAAAAAGTAGAAGCACCGGACGACATGGCCTTGAGCCTGATGGAAATCCTGAAAGCGTATGAATATCCAGTTTTAGCTACTTGTGGTGGAATGGCTCTTTGCGCTACCTGTCATGTCGAAATTCTCGAAGGAAAGGATGAGCTGGGAGAAGCCACGGATATTGAACTCGACCAATTGGAGAATCTTCCTGAATTCTTTCCAACTTCCCGATTAGCCTGTCAGATACGCATAGGTGATATATTAGAAGGATCAGTAGTCAAATTGCGCGGAGAAGATCAGTAAGCTATTTTAGGTTCGATATTTAATAAGCCATTCAGAAATGGGTGGCTTTTTGTTTGGTCTTTAATTGTGAAGTAAGATCATCCTATTTCAAAAAGGATATTTTTATTAATTTTCTTTTTATTTGTCACTCAGGTTTTAGTATAATCGTAAGTACAAACTCAACTCTATCTGTATTGATTTTGAATACTAGACTATTTGCTAGGTGAAAATAAATCTGGAATACTCAGAAACTTTAAAATCTAGCGTAAAAAATTAAAGACTATTCTCGGCTCTTTTTGGTAGAAATCACAAAATTATTCAGTCAGATTATGTGATTAATTTCAGGATTGTTTTTTTTCAAACCACTCATTTTCAATATATTCATATCATAGCTAGGAGCCTAAGCTTAATATCAAGAGGTTAGCTATGAAGAATCTTAAAAGAAATATAATCACTTCGTCAAATGAAAAATCTCCTTCTGTACCTACTTCTTTTAATGAGTTCAGCTGCATTTGGGCAGACTTCCAAGGTGGCAAAAGAGGAGAGTCAGGCCATAGTCAATTTGATTAATAGCTATTGGAAAGGGAGAGAAACAAAAGACACCACGCTTTTGAAAAATATCCTTACTAAGGATGTAGATCAGTTGGTGTCTTCTGGGGAATGGAGGACTGGCATAGAAAAAGCAATAGAAGGGATGATGCAAAGTTCCTCTTCTAATCCTGGAGAGCGAACATTGAAAGTGGAAAAAATAAGATTTCTTGCCGATGCGGTAGCATTAGTGGATACTCGATACCTAATCAAAACCGATACCATTGTCAGGAAATTGTGGAGTACTTTTCTTGTGGTTGATGAGGGAGAAAACTGGAAAATTTCTGCGATCAGAAATATGCAACCGACCGAAGATTAGAACATACGTTATAGTATTAAAGGACGAGTCAAATTTATATTTTCTGTTTACTTTTTTCCTATTTATAAGTTCCAAAACCAAAAAGAAGTAAGCCGACTTTATCAAGAAAAAACCGTTCTCTTCAAGCTAATAAACGGATAGGAATAGTGCCATCATTCCATGAATATAGATACTGTTTTTTGCTCCTATTCATCCACATCGCTTTCTGTGAGGTGCTCAATCTTTACTTCGCAATAAGCCACTATTACATGAACAGCATTCAAGGGTTTATTTTTCGGGTTATCTTATGGAAGAATTTTGTTGCCAAGCTCTAACCCATCTAATTATGATTAAAAGATTACTGATAATTCCCGCTATTCTGCTTGCAGGGATGACTTTTGCCCAAGAAAATATAGACTTGGATGCAATCGTAAAAATAAAGAAAGAAGGATTGGAAAATTCTAAAGTTGAAGAGCTTGCCTTTAACCTGATCGATAAGTCTGGAGCCAGGCTGATGAACTCTGAAGGATATGAGCGTGCGACCAATTATGCCGTGCAGCAACTTTCGGAATGGGGTTTGCTAGATGCCAAAAAAGAAGCATTTGGAGAATTTGGACGAGGATGGCAACTGGATAAAAGTTATGTGGCCATGACCAAGCCATATTACATGCCATTTATTGCAATTCCTCAAGCTTGGACAGAAAGCACTAAGGGAGCGGTAAGTGGAAAAGTGATAGTTATTGATGCGGAAACAGAAGATGATCTTGCCAAATATAAAGGGAAACTCAAAGGAGCGATCATCGCGGTAAAGCCTACTGGAGATCAAAGTCCCACCTTCGAGCCAGATGCATTGAGATATACCGCGGAGGAACTTCACGGCATGGAGCATCCAAAAAAAGGTGAAAGCACTTATACTCCCGAGATGCTTAAGAAATATTATGCAGACAGAGCTTTCCAACACAAAGTAAGTGAGTTTCTCTCCTCAGAAGGCGCAGCACTAATTATCAAGGGAGTGAATGGTGGTCATGGAACACTTTTTACAAGTAGCCCTAGAGGGTTTATGAAAGATACCCCTGAAGGTATTCCTACCCTGGAAACAGCTCCTGAGCATGTGAATTTAATGGTTAGACTTCTCGAAAATGGTGTTGAAGTAGAAGTAGAAGCAGAAATTAAGACCCATTATAGAACTGATGATCTTCAGGGTTACAATGTGATTGCCGAAATCCCCGGCTCTGACCCAACACTGAAATCTGAGATAGTAATGCTTGGAGGCCACCTGGATTCTTGGCATGGTGCGACGGGCGCTACAGATAATGCAGCAGGTTGTATTGTGATGATGGAAGCCGTGAGAATTTTGGAAGCTACTGGTTTAAAACCAAAAAGGACTGTTCGAATTGCTCTTTGGGGCGGTGAGGAAGAGGGTTTATTTGGATCCAGAGGGTATGTGAAAAATCACTTGGGTGACCGTGAAACTATGGAAATGAAGCCTGAACATGAGAAAATCTCCGCTTATTATAATATTGATAATGGAACTGGAAAAGTAAGAGGAATCTACCTTCAGGGAAATGCTGCGGTTGCACCAATCTTCAATGACTTTTTTGAACCATTGGACGATATTGTAGAGGATCGCACCATCACTATTGGCGATACAGGCGGAACAGATCATCAGAGTTTTGATGCGATCGGCATTCCTGGCTTTCAGTTTATTCAAGACCCTATAGAATACCGTACCCGTACTCACCATACCAATATGGATACTTTTGAAAGATTGGAGTTGGATGACTTGAAGCAGATGGCTGTTGTAATCGCTTCCTTTGTGTATAATACTGCTCAAAGAGATGAGATGCTTCCAAGAGAAGAATTGAAAAAAGCTGAAAAATAGGCAAAATTGATATAATGAAAAATCGGGTATAGAGAAATCTGTACCCGGTTTTTTTTTTAAAGTCAATCATTGAAAGAGAGTGACTTGCACTTAGAACATATGGACACCCATTTACTCTCCGTAAATCGATATAGACAAATTCTTTGATGACCAAATCTAGTTGGAAAACGTAACTGAATTTTGATATAGCATCCACTCAGCCATAAATACGAACGCTACATCGGTCTTCCTGCCAGTCAATCAAAGAAACTACGATTACTGGCAAAGTAGCGGATAATCATATAATGTTTTTATTGATAGTTAATCAGAATTGAAAACCTAAAGAGTGAAACTAGACAAGAATGAATAGAGAAAAAGCAATCTTCAATTGGAGTGGAGGCAAGGATTCCGCATTGGCTTTGTATAAAATTCAGCAAACCAATGAGTTTGACATTTCTTGTTTGCTGACCAGTATCAGTGAGCGATATCAGCGGATTTCTATGCACGGAGTGCGTGTTGAATTGCTGGAAACGCAAGCCAAAAGTATCGGGATTCCTCTGGTGAAAATGGAGATTCCAGATATACCATCTATGGAGGTTTATGAAGAAACGATGCGTGATACCTTAATCAACTTAAAAAAGGATGGGATTACTTCGGCTATTTTTGGAGATATTCTGTTAGAAGATTTGAGAATCTATCGAGAAAATCAATTAGCAGGAGTAAATATAAAGGCAGTATTTCCGCTTTGGAAGCAGTCCACAGAAATGTTGATCCATGAGTTTTTGGATTTAGGCTTCAAGACCATTACCACCTGTGTCAATGAAAAATTCTTGGACAAGAGTTTTGTTGGTAGAGTGATCGATGCTGAATTTCTTAAAGATCTACCTGCTCATGTGGATCCCTGCGGAGAGAATGGAGAGTTCCATACTTTTGTGTTTGACGGGCCAAATTTCAGCACCCCTATTTCTTTCGAAAAAGGAGGAGTCTTGCAGAGAAAATACAAAGCTCCTAAGACTGAGCAGGGTGCCGACCATTGCTTTTCAGATCCAAAAGATGATCCTTCATACTATGGGTTTTGGTATTGTGACCTGGTTCCTAATTGACTATAGAACCCCAAATATCCTTCAAGAATCCATCTTGATTGATTTTCTTCTCTGTTTCTCCCAAAATAATTCCTAGGGTCATTTCCAATTCTACTGGTTGATTGATTTCTCCTTCAATCTCAGATTTGATCTCATCAAAATCGTTTTCAGTCAAGACTTTTTCCGAAAGAATAGTAACAGACAGTCGTAATGGGCTCATCTGTACCACTTTGACTTCTCTCAATAATCCATGAGGAATTTCTTTACCGGCAAGTTCCTGAATGATAATGTTTTCATTGACCATTTTATTGAAACTCAGCCCAAGTGGCAAGGCAACAACAATCAAAATTCCAAGGCTGATTAGAAGTCCTCTTTGAGCAAGTCGGAAAGGAGAAAATCCCAACACCAAAAATGTCAGGGATGCCGCCATTACTATTCCAGCAAGGTTGGTTCCCAAAAGAAGCATCGCTCCTCCAAAAACGCCCCAGTCCATCCAGCCTATACCAATGCCAGCTACAGCCAAAGGAGGAACTAAAGCCACTGATATGGCCACTCCTGCCAGCGTTTTATTGATTTCTTCCTTCGAATAAGCGTATGCTCCAGCTATTCCCGATGCAACGGCAATTCCCAAGTCAAGCAAATTGGGGCGAATCCTTGCAACTATTTGGTCATTCAACACTTCCAATGGGGTAATCCAAGTGATCAGAACAGAGAATATCAACCCTAACACAACTCCCCAGAAAATGGTGATTAAGCTGTTTTTGATAAGTAATCCGTCTTGACGCAACGCACCCATAGCCAATGATATGATCGGTCCCATCAATGGAGCCAGGATCATTGCGCCAATTACTACTGGAGAGGAATCGCCAAAAAGTCCGAAAGTTGCAATCATAGTTGACAATGCCATCAGCACCAGATAGGTGGATGAGGTCTGAGCATTTTTTTTCAAAAGTGAAAAAAGCTCTTTGAACTCATCTGAGGTGGCATGGCGAACCCAAGGTAAATAGCCGTGCAATAATTCTTCTTTAAGACTTCCTGTCGGAAGAGATTTTGCATTGATCTCTGACGGCCCTTCCTTGTCCTCTACTTCCAAAATCTCTTTTCCGGGAAGTATGGGCGGTGGGTTTTCTACTAAGTTTATCTTTAATTCTTTTTCTTTAGACTTTTCTCCATCGAGCGCAAAATCAATGTCCTCTGATGCTGAAATCCTAGCTTCAGAGGTGGATATATATCCCACAAACTTAGGAAGTGTGCTGCCGTTGGTAGGGAAAAATAGGTTTTGAAGACCAAATTGTATGAGAGCAAAGAGACTTTTTGGAGCTAAAATTAAAAGGTGGATTTTTCCGTCATCCAAGCCGGATTCTTCAATGATTCTTCGAAATATAAAATTATTTTCACAATGCGCTACGGCCAAAATTCCCATTGCCGCAGTTTCTATGGTCTTTTCCTCATCACTGCCATTTTTGTATTTAATGGTGTATGCTTTAAGTTTTACTCTTCGAAAAAGATTTCCAAGTTGCTTTATCCTTTCTTTCATCCCAGCAAAAAAGCCGTGTGATGAATTGGAATAAAGAATTCCCATGGAGGTACCAATTACCAGAGAATTAAACGTCAACTGCTCATTGACCTGCATGATGTCGAGTTCGGGAATTTCTTCAGCTTCCTGAATCTCTTTCCACGCTTTTTCGAAACTTGAATTGATACTGAATCCTTTTGTTGCCTCGATCATCTCGGGATGAGGAAGCAGGGCTATAATCACTTTACTCTCCTCTATTTTCTTGATTAAATCCTTCAGCTGCTTGTCAGAAAGCGAGCAAGCCAACCAATCATTTTCCGAGAAACTACTGAGATTTAATTCTGAATAGGAAGTTTTATTATCCGGCTTTGGATCGAGATTTTCTAAAAGCTCCTCCAGCTTTTCTTGTTCAATTTCGGAATCGTAAACGAAGGTGATGTTTTTCATAAGTAGCTTTTCACTCAGGAATAATTGCTTGTAGAATCACTTACTGGATTCACTCATTTGTCTTAATCGTACGATGCAATGATCCAAAGATCTGTAATGGTGATAGGTAGCTTTCCATATGTTTCCCTTGCCGACCGTTTTCAACTCTGGCTGTTTGTCTATGCCACCAGAGTACCAACCTCCATTTTCATGATCGATTAGATTTACTTCCGTATAGTTCCAAATCTGAAGAAATTTACCATAATAATCGTGACTATCATCTGGATATAGTTCTGCCATCAACAACAGCGCATTCATTCCTTCAGCCTGTGCCCACCAGTTTTTAGTGTCACGAGTGATTCGAAATCCACTTTTGAAATAGTAACCTTCGTCATAAAATCCTCCAAGTTTTTCATCCCAGCCTTTTGTCAGTGCGTGGTCAATCATCTTTTTAGCCATAGCATGACTAATACTTTCTTCTTCCAACCCCAATACCTGTGAAGCCTCTATCAACAAAAAGCCTGTTTCCACATCATGGCCAAAAGAGACATGATCAAGCTGATGATGAGTTAAAATAACTTCCTCTGTGGAGTCTTCAAAAGAAACTGGAGTCCAATCTGGATAGAGAAATAATGTCAAATTACCTCTGTCGGTCACGATTTGATCTCTGATCAAGAAATGCATTTCCTCCAGTCTTTTTTTAAGCAATGGATCTGGCCATACCTGATACAATTCTGTAAATGCTTCGAGCAAATGAATCGAACTATTCTGGTCTTTGTAGCCCAATTCTGAGGTGCTGGGTGTTTTATTAGTTCTAAAAATCACCTTACCCGTCGGCTCCAAATGCTGAAAATACCCCAGGGATACCGAGTCATGAGCATTTTTTTCTAACCAATAGAATGTGTCTTTTGCCAGGGCAAGCGCTGAATCATCACCCGACGCTGCGTAGTAAGCCGCCAAGCCAAAGATGGCGAAGGCATTTCCATAGGCCGTTTTAATAGAATCTCCAAGTTGATTGCCTTGTTTGTCCACCAGCTGATAAAATCCGCCATTCTCAGAATCCCACATTTTATCTCTCAAAAATTCGAAACCATGTTTAGCACCCGACTTAAAATAAGTTGATGTTGGATATTTCTCTGCAGCTTTTGCAGTAGTCCAAATCTGACGAGACTGGGTTACGATCATTTTCTCCTGCTGTTCTTCTGGCTTGAAATCATAGCTAAAATTACTTAAGAAACCTCCATCTACAGTATCCATCGATTGAGGATACCAGTTGTCAAGAACTTCTGTTTTGAGATGATGTTCCAGTTGATCGGCGAGCAATTCCTTATCGGTTTTCTTTACTGAATTGCAGCCAATACAGCAAATTAATAGAAGAACTAAAAAACAATTATTAGACATAATGAGACTATCATTTAGATAAAATGAGGAAAAAGAAACAACTATAATACAATTGTTATTATATATATGAAAGTTGACGTCACATATAACTCTATTATTAAGAGCGAGTTAGCCATATTTGATCCTGAAGTAGCAGTTAATTCTACTGATGATGCATTAATAATCAAAGTCATTCAGCTGGTGAGGTAAGGAATATCATTCAATGATTTTAAGGAATTTGCTGCAAAAACTCCATTTTCTCTCAGCGATTGGTCTTCATTTTTACATGTATCAGAGCGGACTATTCAACGCTATCAGAAAGAATCGAAGAGGTTTCACACACTATAGTCAGAAAAGATAGTTGAAATAGCGTTACTTCAAAAGAGGGGAGTTGAGGTGTTTGGAAATAAATTGAAATTTGATAGTTGGTTAGAAACTTCCAATCTAGCTTTAGGAGATATTAATCCGAAATCATTTTTGGATAGTAATCTTGGGATTAATCTAGTGAAAGATGAGCTCGCACGAATTGAGCATGGCGTGTTGGCATGATCGTTTTTAGTGATAGTAAAACTAAGTTTTCCAGTGACTTGTCATCCAAAGGTGCCGAAATAGCAGGTGGAAGATGAAATAGCAGAGGGAACCCAATGCTTAATACCTCCCAATCACGAGCGCTTTGCACCGCTGAAATCGCTGTCCGTTACCCGTTAGGAAATATTCCAACTGATTATGAAATAATTCAAATCAACTTTCCTGAATCCATCAACATTCACGAGCTGTGTTTCTCTACTACCGGCATGCCATTCAGAACTCAAATTATAGAAGATAGCACCATTGGAATAATCAGGAAGCTATATCATCGGGATAATTATCATTCATTTACTCTTTAATTAATTTCTCCAAGATTTCTATGGCTGCGTTAGCGAGAATTGTTCCAGGTCCGAAAATGGCAAAGACTCCTTCATCCTTAAGATACCTATAGTCCTTGGAAGGAATGACTCCTCCGGCTACCACTAGTATGTCGGGTCTGCCTAATTCTTTCAAGGCATGAATTAACTGGGGAACCAAAGTTTTGTGACCTGCGGCCAAGGAAGATGCTCCCACTACATGCACATCATTCTCAATTGCCTGATGTGCGACCTCTTCCGGAGTCTGGAAAAGCGGGCCGATATCGACGTCAAACCCCATGTCTGCAAAGCCTGTTGCGATAACTTTGGCTCCGCGGTCGTGTCCGTCTTGGCCCATTTTGGCGACCATAATTCTAGGTCTTCGACCGTCGATTTTTGCAAATTCATCTGATAGCTCAATGGCTTTTTGAAAGGAATCTTGATCTTTCACCTCTGCTGCGTACACTCCCGAAATAATTTTAGTCTCTGCCTTATGCCTTCCGAATGCAAGTTCCAAAGCATCTGAAATCTCTCCTAAACTAGCCCGGTTTCTGGCAGCATCTACCGCTAATTCCAATAAATTCCCTTTACCGGATTTAGCACTTTCTGTCAAGAAGTTCAGACTATTGGCTACTTGATTCTGATCCCTTTTCCCTTTGATAGCATTCAATCTTTTGATCTGTGACTTTCTAACTGCCTGATTGTCTACATCCCGAACTTCCAACTCCGAATCTTGCTCCAGTTGATAGCGATTTACTCCTACAATAATATCTTTTCCACTATCTATTCTTGCCTGTTTTTTGGCAGCAGCCTCTTCGATCCTAAGTTTGGGCAAGCCTTGCTCAATCGCTTTTGCCATTCCTCCCAGTTGCTCTACCTCTTCAATAAGTGACCAAGCACGCTTCACTAATTGATCAGTGAGGTATTCTAAGTAAAGTGAGCCTCCCCATGGGTCTACTACCTTGGTGATTCCAGTTTCCTGCTGAAGTATGAGTTGGGTGTTTCTTGCTATTCTCGCCGAAAAATCTGTCGGTAGCGCAATTGCCTCATCCAGAGAATTAGTATGCAAGGATTGAGTGCCTCCCAAAGTGGCTGCTAATGCTTCTATGGCTGTTCTAGTGATATTATTGTACGGATCCTGCTCTGTAAGCGACCAGCCCGAAGTCTGACTATGTGTACGAAGTGCCAAAGATTTATTACTTTTTGGGTGGAATTTATTCACAATTTTTGCCCAGAGCAATCTGCCTGCTCTCAACTTGGCGATTTCCATGAAATAATTCATTCCTATCCCCCAGAAGAAGGACAATCTTGGTGCAAAATCATCAATGTCCAAGCCTGCTGTTACGCCAGTTTTCAGATATTCCATACCATCCGCTAGCGTATAGGCCAACTCCAAATCAGCCGTGGCACCTGCCTCTTGCATATGGTATCCAGAAATGGAAATGGAATTGAATTTAGGCATCTTCTCTGAGGTGTATTTGAATATATCAGCGATGATCCTCATGGATGGTTGCGGTGGATAGATATAGGTATTGCGAACCATAAATTCCTTAAGAATATCATTTTGAATGGTTCCAGTCAGTTGCTCCGGCTTGACTCCCTGCTCTTCGGCTGCCACTATAAAGAAGGCTAAAATTGGAATTACAGCCCCATTCATGGTCATAGACACTGACATCTGATCGAGCGGAATCTGGTCAAAAAGCAATTTCATGTCCTCCACAGAATCTATTGCGACCCCAGCTTTCCCCACGTCACCCACCACCCTTGGATGATCTGAATCATATCCTCTATGAGTAGCCAAATCAAAGGCTACTGAAAGCCCTTTTTGTCCGCCAGCTAAATTTTTTCTGTAAAAGGCATTGGATTCCTCCGCCGTCGAAAATCCTGCATATTGGCGGATAGTCCAAGGTCGCATCACATACATGGTGCTATATGGACCGCGCAAGTAGGGGGGAGCTCCTGCGGAAAAATCAGTGTGGGCAAGCTGCTGCACTTCGTCAGTTTTTAATATTGACGGAACGGCGATTTGCTCTGGTGAAAGCCAGTTTTCCTCACTTTCGCTTGCATCAAGTTTCTTATTTGAAGGCTTCCAAGTAGATAAATCTGGTCTCATGACTTATTTGTTTTTTGGATTTCCGCTAGATAAGATGCCCTAGCTGGTAGTAATTCATTTTCTTTTTCCTCTATGGACATATGATTAGTTGAGTCAGGTTCTAGCTGATATTTATTTACTCCTACCTTTATGTTTTCATTTTTCAAGATATCTCGCTGCTTTTTTATTCTAGTTTGTCTTATTTTTCCGTGAAGTATTCTTTCTTCAAAACTTTTTAACCAGCCGCCATTTTTTTCTAGAATTTTGATCTGATCAATCACTTTTTTTTCTATTTCAAGCGCTATAGTTTCAATAAAAAATGAGCCAGCTGCAGGGTCCATTACCTTGTCGAGATATGATTCTTCCCTGAGAATGGCAGAAACGTTTCTTGCAATCCGCGCTTCCAGCACAGTTGCCTCCTTACCTTCTGCAGGATTTACCCATAAGGTATTGCACCCGCCGTGGATGGCTGACATAGCTTCGAAAGTTTGACGAATGAGGTTATTATTTTTATCCAAAAGTGATTTGTCCCAGCTTCCGGTAGACACAATTACATGGATAGATTCAGCAATTAGAGGAACTCCAAAAGTATGTGACAAGCCGATAAGAAGAGTTCTGAACGCTTTGAGTTTTGCGATTTCCGGGAAATAATCTTTTCCTACAGCGAGGTGAAAAGCTGACTTCTCGAAAATAGTTCTTGCAGAAACCCCCTTTTTCACCAAGTGGTCTACCAACTCAATGAGCTCTCCAAAACCGTAAGTGAGCTGCTGAAGCCCGTCGCCCCCGGAATTTAGGTATTTGGCGAAATCAATACTCAAGGGTAAGAAATCCGGGAATTCCCGAAACAATTCGATGGATTCGCTCACTTTCATGAGTACCTCATCCAGAGCGGTTGTTTCTCTAAAAAACTCATCAGTTGGGCTCCAAAGTAATGCCCCTCGAAGCATGCTGGGTTTCAGCTGAATTGATTTCAACCAATCGTTGAGTTGATTGAGAACAAGTGAAATGTCACCGGTTGGAAGAATGTAGAGTTGAATGTATTCTGTGTGTACACTCCTGAGCAGCTGGTTGACATTCTCCGAGCCATCTAGGTGTAGAATTAGACCTTCGGCTCCATTTTCCAACGCATTCAGGATTTCTTTATTGCTGACTTTTTCTTCACCTGGGTAAATTGCCACTACATTATCCCAATGTCTTGGAGCAATTCCCGGAAGATCTGAGGCCGGATGAAATCGAATCTGGGAAACTTCTCTACTCAGATCATCTTTGGTGTAAAAAGGCTGAATGGTGAGCTCGCCCCAAAGTTTTGACTGTAGACTTTCTTCAAAGTTCTTTCCTTTTAATTCTTTTCGAATTCTTTCCTCCCATTGGATTTTTGATTCTTTGGGAAATTCATAGAAATTCTGTTCAGTCATAGTTGGTTTATTTCTTCCTACAATCTCTTTAGATTAAAGTAAAAATAAGAAAATACCTACCAAATAGTAAGATTTAGGTTTAAGAGCAAAGACATAATTAGTCAGATTATCCATTTATAACATTTAATCAGGCGAGGTGAAATGTTTTTTTATAGCTAAATGAAACAATTTCTTGAAGATTACTTTGGCCATTTCCGATTAGTCGAAATTTACTTTGGTCAAAAATGCAGGTAGTCCAAACTTCCAATTTTTCAAGCTAGAATCTATTTTTTATTTAGGTTAATTTTCTTCAAATTTGACACCCTTGCATCTACCGCAAAATCTTTGTTTTTCAGAAAACTTCACTAATGAGTTCAGAAGCTAATGCCGTTTGGAATGAGTGTTTACGTGTCATAGAACAACACGTAAACGAGCAGAGCTTTTCAACTTGGTTTAAGCCAATTAATCCGGTCAAACTAGAAGGTACTTCGCTCACTATTCAGGTTCCCAGCCAGTTTTTTTACGAATGGCTTGAGGACAACTATGTGCAACAACTAAAGCTGGCGATTAAAACTACGTTAGGCCAAAGCGGAAGATTGGAGTATGCAGTGGTGGTTGATCGTGGAAACTCTTCGAATCAGCCCTATGTGGTTTCTTATCCTCAGAATAATTCCGGGAGCAAGAAAGCAACAGCTCCGAGTGAGCCAGATCGAACTCCGTTTGAGATGAAGTCTCTCAATGCTGAGGCTTTGACTAATAGTAACCTAAATCCAACCTACACTTTTACCACTTATATAGAGGGAGACTGTAATAGACTTGCCAGATCAGCAGGTTTTGCAGTAGCCACCAAGCCAGGAATTACCTCCTTCAACCCTTTGATGGTCTATGGTGGAGTAGGACTGGGCAAAACTCACTTGGTTCAGGCGATCGGTAATGAAATTAAAAACGGTCCTGAAGATAAGTTTGTACTCTATGTTTCCTCAGAGAAGTTTGTAAATCAATTCATGGATTCCATCAAAGATGGTAACGTGAAGAGTTTCACCAACTTTTATATGCAGGTGGATGTATTGATTATTGATGACATTCAGTTTTTGGCTGGAAAAGACAGAACCCAGGAGATGTTTTTCCACATCTTTAACCATCTTCATCAGAGCAAAAAGCAGATCATTATGACCTCTGATTGTCCGCCCAGAGATCTGAAAGGATTAGAGGAGCGCTTGCTTTCACGCTTCAAATGGGGCTTGACTGCGGATCTTCAAATGCCTGATTTTGAGACTAGGGTAGTTATTATTCGCCGTAAGATGGAGTCTGAGGGAATTATAATTCCAGATGATGTAGTAGAATACTTAGCTTACACCGTGGATACCAATGTGCGTGAGTTAGAAGGAATTCTTATCTCATTGATTGCTCATGCCTCCCTAAGTCGCGTAGAAATCAATTTGGAGCTAGCCAAAACGGTGATGAAAAATATCATCAAAGACATTGAAACTGAAGTTGGAGTAGATTTTATCCAAAAGACAGTGTCGGAATATTATGGCATCAAGCTGGACGATTTGAAGGCTAAAACCAGAAAAAAAGAAATTGTGACTGCCAGACAGGTTGCGATGTATTTCTGCAAGGAATTCACCAATCATTCATTAAAATCAATCGGGTACCACTTTGGAGGAAGAGATCACTCTACAGTAATTCATGCGGTGCAAACGGTAAATGATTTGATGGAGACAGATACCAGCTTCAGAAATGCAGTGCTTGAGCAAAAGAAAAAATTCAAGATGAGATCTTATTAATTCTTTTTGTGAATGGTAAGTATTTTTGATTAAGTATAATTTTTTTTCTTTGGTTGATACTAATCTAGTCCAAAAGCTTTCCTACATTTTCTGAAAACCGCTCAAAGAGTCGAACATATCTTTTTTGAATATTCTCCAAAAATTGCTCTTGGGTATCAATTTCATAGATAGGATTGTATTGGATTCTATCAATCACGATATCAAGCCAACTTTTCCCATCGTCTATAAGCTCAGCATGGAAAGCCTCCGCTGTAAGGTCTCTAGATCCAGAGAATGGCCCTTTGCCGAGTCTTTCTAGATACTTGGTGATCACATTCAAAGCGAGCTCGTGAGTCCTCTCAAAATTCTCAATAAGATCTCTGGATTGAGACTCCGATACGTTTCCTTTTTTAGCTCTGGAAGCATATGGTCTTAACTCCTCTAGTGAAGCATTGAATTCTGCAAGACGTTGCTGGCAGGTTTGGGAGTTCAATTGTACAGACATTGAGTTGAGGAGAAAGAGTTAAAATAAGACTAAGCTTAAGATACAAAAATGAAGTGAGAACCAGATAAGAAGCTTATAAATTGAAATTAAATTATATGATTATCCGCTACTTTGCCAGTAATCGTAGTTTCTTTGATTGACTGGCAGGAAGACCGATGACGGAAGACCGAAGTGGCGTCAATTGCTGAGTTCACCAAATTTTTCAATGCTTTTGCCTCATTACTGGCAGAAAAGCGGATATACATATTAAATTATTCCAAATTCATCATTTCAAGGTTTTAAGCCTGGAAAGCATGCCGCATTACCTGCTATGAGCTGAGATCAAAGACTAAGTTTAGCTACTAGAAAAGCAGCTTCATCGGGACCTCTCACTCAAGATTTAAGGTCATTTTGTATGAAATACCTCGGAAAAAAACGGAGGTGAAAAATCAACTCCACCTCAGTTCAAATTCATTTCGATCACTTTTATTTCACAGTATAACTCTGCATAAAAGGTTGGCCATTTGAAGCCACCCCTTCCAGTAATAATCGACCGCTGAAATCTTCCAGATACTTTCCGACCTTTTTAGGATCTTGCGCGGAATCATTATTTATTCTGGTGATTATAAATCCTTCTCTTAACCCTAATTCTCGAAGATATCCTCTGGCCAAAGAAGAAATTTTAACTCCATATTCTACTCCGAATTTATCTTTCTCTATAGTATTCACTGCTTCCAACCTAGCTCCTAGAATAGCGGAACTGTAAAATTCTCGTTTGATCACTCCAGCTCCACCTTCCAGATTTTGAAGAGATAGCTTGGCGGTCTTAGCACTTCCATTTCTATAAAACCATACATTTAATTGATCTCCTGGATAGTAATAAGAAAGTGCCTCCTCAAAACTTCCTTTACCGGTAATAGGTTGATCTCCAAGCCGTGTGATCACATCATTTTTTTGAATTCCAGCCCGTTGCGCAGCGCCGTCATTTATTACGTGAGTGACGATCACCCCATCCAAGCTTTTGATATTCATTTGCTCCGCCAGTTCGGGGGTGATTTCTACTGCTTCTATGCCCGGAATAGCCTTTTGCACCTCACCGAACTCAATTAAATCGTGTGACACTTTCATTGCTATATCTACCGGCACGGCAAAACCGTAGCCTGTGTAAGAGCCCGTTCTGGATAAAATAGCTGTATTAATTCCCACCAATTCTCCTTGCACGTTGACTAATGCCCCACCAGAGTTTCCCGGATTGATGGGTGCATCGGTCTGAATGAAACTTTCCAAAGGGAAATCTCCTCCAAGGATGTTGATTTGTCTTTCTTTGGCAGATACGATTCCTGCAGTTACCGTAGAGGTGAGGTTGAAGGGATTTCCTACAGCCAACACCCATTCTCCTATTTTCAGATCTCTACTACTTCCAATTTTGATTTCAGGCAATCCCTCTGCTTCTATTTTTAGGACTGCGATGTCTGTGTTTTTGTCAGTGCCCACCAGTCTAGCTTTGTAGGTGCGTTTCTTATGCACCACCTCAATGGTCTCAGCCATATCTATGACGTGATTGTTTGTCATGATATAGCCATCTCCAGAGATGATCACTCCCGACCCCGTACTGACTTGTTGACTCGGTCCGTTGCCAAAGAAATAATCAAACATACTATTACGACGTGGGTCGGTTCCGGAGAAATTTTTGATAAAAACCACTGACTCCGTACTATTTTCTGAAGCCTCAACAAATGAAATCAGACCATCTGACGAAGAAGGGCGGCGAGTGGAAGGTTGTCCCTGAGAAGCAAAACTTATCTCAGAGGGGGTAGATTGGGAAAATTCAGGTTGAGCTTGGTTGTTTGGACTGGCGATGAATGTCCAGGATGCAGCGCCAAGGATACCAGCCAAAAATGAAATTCCGGTAGATTTTAGTAGATTATTCATAAGCGAGTAGTTGACTAAGTTGACGTGGGACGGAGATTGGTGTTTTATCCATTCACACTATTTAAGTTTTCTATCTGATAATTACTGCCTGTATTCCATTCAAAATTAGACCATTTCACAAAATCTGACGATTTGTATGTGGAAAAGTCTAGGCATCTTGTAATTTTGTCACTTTATTGAGCAGGAGAGCTGAATTTCAGTTTTCCTTTTTGTCCC
>Ga0307487_1000088_pt1 | contig 74272 bp, 51 predicted proteins | sample CBIW12metaG_FD_203665 | JGI IMG/M metagenome (GOLD analysis project Ga0307487, IMG submission 203665) | Sea-ice brine microbial communities from Beaufort Sea near Barrow, Alaska, United States - CBIW 1.2 | ecosystem: Environmental > Aquatic > Marine > Coastal | place: USA: Alaska | collected... | reverse complement strand
AGGTTAAGCGAAAAGTATTTTAATAGAAAGTTTCCATTTAAATAAAACTAGAACCAAATTAACAATCGTTTAGCTTCAATTAAAACCATAGATTTTAAATCTACCCACACAAAATCATATAGAACCGTTTTTTCACTTGCGATGAATAGAGGTTAAAGCAGATTTTAAAACGTTTATTTTATAATTTTACACTATGACAATGAGCTTACGTATTTTTATAGGATTGTTTGTAGTGATCCTTTTCACCCAGTTCCAAATTGAATTAAATCTTTTGGAGGTAAACATTCCCGTCACTGGACAAAGTTTGGCGGTTTTGTTGGTGGCTTATGTTTTAGGTTTGAAGGAAGGAACCATTTCGATTTTGCTTTACCTCATCATTGGATTACTGGGTGTTCCAATTTTTGCCGATGGTGGGAATGGAATTTCTGCTTTTACCGGAAATAGTGGTGGATATTTAATTGGTTTTCTGTTTGGTGGAGCTTTGTGCGGGTTTCTTTCGGAGAGATTAAAAAACACATTTATGAATTCTTTGTGGGCCGCTCTATTTGGAACGCTCGTTATTTTACTATTTGGAGTAACCAGATTGGCTTTTAATTTAGGAATCTCGGATGCCCTACTTTATGGTTTTAATCCTTTTGTTTTGGGTGGACTGATTAAGATATTACTTGGTGGATTATTGGGTTGGTTGATTAAGAAAGGGTTGACTTCGAAAGGTTGATTAGGCGCTGTAATGGAACGCGGACCTTCGACAATGCTCACATTCGGCAGGCTCAGTGCATCGCAGTCACTGCAAATATAGCGGATCTTCGAACGCGGATTTTCACGGATATTTTCATATACGATTTTTTTACCCGTGGATTTCTCAACCGTGGATTTCCCACCCGTGGATTTCCCACCCGTGGATTTCCCACCCGTGGATTTCCCACCCGTGGAGGCGCAATGCATTGCGCCTCTACGGGTGGGAAATTCGTAATTATTTAAACCACAATGTTGACAATCCTTCCAGGAACAACAATCACTTTTTTCGGAGCTTTTCCTTCCAAATAATGTTGTGATTTCTCCATAGCTAAAACCTCTTTTTCTATTTCTTCTTTCGATAAATTGTTTGGCAATTCAACTTTGAAACGCATTTTTCCGTTGAAACTTACTGGATATTCGATGGCATCTTCAACCAAGTATTCTTCGTTGCAAACTGGGTAATTTGCATCTAAAATTGTTCCTGCTTCATTTCCTAAAATCACCCACAATTCTTCAGCGATATGCGGCGCATAAGGAGCTAATAACACAACTAAATCTTGTAAAACAGTATTGTTGTGGCATTTTTGTTCTGTTAATTCGTTCACACAAATCATCATTGCAGATACCGTCGTATTGAACACATATCTGTCCATATCGTCTTGCGCTTTCTTGATGGTTTTGTGCATCGTTTTCAATGCTTGAGCATCTGCTTTTCCATCAGAAACGACAACATTTCCTTCTTGGTCATGGAAAAGTCTCCATAATTTTCGCAAGAAGTTATTTACTCCGTTGATTCCTTTGATGTCCCATGGTTTTGCTTGCTCGATTGGACCCAAGAACATTTCATACATTCTTAAAGTATCAGCTCCATATTTCTCTACTAAATCGTCTGGATTTTGAACATTGAATTTAGATTTTGACATCTTTTCAACTTCATTTCCACAGATGTAAGTTCCGTCATCTTCCGTGAAAATTCTATTAATCATCAATCCTTTATAACGTTTGCCTTCTTTAAAACTTTCAACATGTAAAATATTTGTAGATTGATTTACAAAATCTATTTCAACGTGAATAGGGATAAAAGTTGTTAGTTCAGAATCTAATTCTACTTCCAAACCTAAGCTAGTTAAATAATGTAAATGGTCATCAATAAGTTTCTTTATCAAATCATCATGTTTACCTTTAATCGCTGTATCATAAGAACTTTTTGGAATAATATATTTAGGAGAAAGTTCTGAGGATGAAATTTTATTTTTAATAACTTCCATACCGTTTAAAACTTTAACACCTATTCCAAAGCCATAAACAAAGCTACTTCTCCCCAAGATCATTCCTTGATTAATCATCTTTTTGAAAGGTTCTTCGAAAGGAATAAATCCAGAATCATATAAGAACATTGACCAAAAACGAGAGTACAATAAATGTCCTGTAGCGTGTTCTGCTCCTCCAATGTATAAATCTACATTGCTCCAGTAATCTACTTTATCTTTGGCTACGAATGCTTTATCATTGTGCGGATCCATGTAGCGCAAGAAATACCAAGAACTCCCCGCCCAACCTGGCATTGTGTTCAATTCCATTGGATGAACATGCTCTTCTTCTGCTTTATCTTTTCCTACTAATTCATTGTTTTTTGCATCCCAAAACCAATTATCAGCATTTCCTAATGGTGGTTTTCCATCTGGAGTAGGTAAATATTTATCTACTTCTGGTAATTCAATTGGTAAATATTGGTCTTCAATTGTCTTTGGAATTCCATTGTCATAATACACTGGAAATGGTTCTCCCCAATACCGTTGACGAGAGAAAACAGCATCACGCAAACGGTAATTCGTTTTCGCTTTCCCAATATTTTCATCTTCTAAAACTTCAATAGCTTTCTTGATTGCTTCCCCAACTTCTAATCCGTTTAAGAAATCAGAATTGGCGATTGTTCCCTTTTTCTCAGTATAAGCTTCTTCTTCAATTGAAACATCAGCAAAGATATTTTTAATTGGAATATCGAAGTGTTTTGCGAAATCCCAATCACGCTGATCTCCGCATGGAACTGCCATTACAGCACCTGTTCCGTAAGAAGCCAAAACGTAATCTCCAATCCAAATCTGAATTTTTTCACCACTTAAAGGATGAATAGCATAAGCTCCAGTAAATTGTCCAGAAATCGTTTTTGTGTCCGCCATACGGTCACGCTCTGATTTCAATCCAGCTTTTTGCTTGTAACTTTTTATATCTTCTTTGTATTCTTCTGTCGTGATTTTGTTGACCAATTCATGTTCTGGCGCTAAAACCATAAATGAAACTCCATAAATTGTATCTGGACGCGTTGTGAAAACTGAGATTTGTTCTTCACGATTATCAATCGCAAAGCTTACAGAAGCACCAACCGATTTTCCAATCCAATTGCGTTGAATATCTTTTACAGCATCCGACCAATCTAGTTTATCTAATCCTTTCAACAAACGTTCAGCATAGGCTGTAATTCGCATGGACCATTGACGCATTAATTTTTGCTCAACAGGATGTCCACCGCGTTCTGAAACACCGTTTACGATTTCATCATTGGCCAAAACTGTTCCTAAATTTGGACACCAGTTTACCCATGAATCCGCTAAAAAAGTTAAACGGTAATCCATCAAAACACCAGCTTGCTTTTCAGTATCGAAACCATTCCATTCTTCAGCAGAGAATTCAGTTTCGCAAGCAGTAACAGCATTTACGTTTGCATTTCCTTCCTTTTCAAAAACAGAAATCAAGTTGTCTATTGATAAAGCTTTATCCGCATCTTTACAATAGTAAGCAGCAAATAATTGTTTAAAAATCCATTGCGTCCATTTGTAATATTGCGGATCTGAAGTTCTTACTTCTCTTGACCAATCGAATGAAAAACCAATTTTATCCAATTGAGATCTGTAACGTTTCAAATTTTCCTCCGTCGTAACAGCAGGATGTTGACCCGTTTGAATAGCATATTGCTCAGCTGGCAAACCAAATGAATCATATCCCATTGGATGCAATACATTAAATCCTTTCAATCTTTTGTAACGCGCATAAATATCAGAAGCGATATAACCCAGCGGATGTCCGACATGAAGTCCGGCACCAGAAGGATAAGGGAACATCGTTAAACCATAATATTTAGGTTTAGTCGCATCTATTTTCGTTTCGTAAGTATTGTTTTCTTGCCAGTACTTTCTCCACTTTTTCTCTATCGCGTTAAAATCGTATTCCATGCTTGTTGCTGTTTCGTTTTTGAAAGGGCAAAGATAATTTTTTTTAGGTTCATTTGAGCAAGTAAAGTTTCTGAATACTATTTATAAGGAGCTGGAACATTTTCATAAGTATCGAATAAAAAACCCATCATTGAAACTCACTGACATTTACTCATCGGACAATAGTGTTACTTAACCAATTATTTATTAGATTCGTAGGAACAATCATTAACTATTTCAATTATGTACTTAAAAAACTACGTTATAACATCTTTCTTCATAGGGTTCTCATTTTTATCATTTTCACAGCATAAATATGCTTTCGAGGTAGAATCGTTAAACGACAAGCAACCTAAAGAAGTTTTTGATGAATTTTCTCAACATTTAGAGGAATACGATAAACACATTGAAGATGGGGTATTCTTTTTTGAATCTAAAATCGTCTACACCGAAGAAAATTTTAAAGAAATTGCAGCAGCTACTGGCTACACAATTAAAGAGTTTAAAATCACCTCTAAAAGAGAAGATGAACAAAATATCGAAGAATAAAAAAACGACTCTTTTTAAAAAGATTTCTTTAATAACCGGACGTTCAATTACTATTTACAATAAACTTAAACGTTCAAACAGCAGTTTCATCGGTTGAACATTTAGCTAATTCTTATTGACGGCCATCAATAAATTAGGTGTTTTTTCTTGCTTTTTTAACCCTTTTAAACGGTAAAACAAACAAACTTGAAGGTACTATTATTTGCCTCTCGACAATTGAACAAATCCATGTTCAGTAATTTCTTTTCCATTAAGGTCTTTTAATATAACTTTATAGAAGTAGGTTCCATCAGAACATTCTGCACCATTATTTTGTATTAATCCGTTCCATTTAAAGTTTACTTCTCCACTTTCAAAGACAAGATTTCCCCAACGGTTTAAAATAACAATCTCTAATTCAGGAATGTTTTCAACGTTAACCATTTGAAAGAAGTCATTTTCATTGTCTCCATTTGGTGTAAATACATTTGGAATAGAAAAATCAAGATCTGGATTTTTAATGATTATCACTAAAGTTGCTGTATCAACACATCCTAAGTCACCCATTGCATAGAGCGTTACAGTATAGTTATTAGCAACACCATTTGGAAATTCATGAACGGGATCAACATCATTCACTTGAGGAGATAAATCACCAAAATCCCAAATATAACTTGTTGCATTAGTAGATTCATTCGTGAAATTCACTTCGGTATCAGTATAATCGGACATCATCGGATCTGCTGTAAAATCAGCAATTGGATCATCTGCTACCTCAATATAATTTATTAAGGTCGTATCTCCAATACACCCAAACTCACTTTCCATAGTTAATGTTACATCATAAATTCCTCCTCCTGTATAGATATGCGAGACAGTGTCACATAAATTACTAGTATTACCATCACCAAAATCCCATGTACAAGTTGCATTCACAAATCCGGATGTATCAATAAAAGTAACGGTATGAGGACTACATCCTTCAAGTAGATCACCAAAGAAATCAGGTATTGGTGTATCGAATTGCTCTTCAACTTGGAAAGTAGCAGTGGCAGTGCAATTACCATTATCTACTTCAACAGAATAATTTTGTCCGAAGGTTGCCCCAGTGACTACACCAGCACCTCCAACAGAAGGCCCAGCAGGTGTAAATGTGTAAGTTGCTCCAGTAAGATAATTATTAATCTCAGCAGAACCATCAGCTAAGCAAGTAGGCGCTGTAATAACAAAATCTGGTGCATCTGGGGTAATGAATTGCGCTTTAATTTGAAAAGTAGCTTCAACACCACAAGCCCCATTAAGAATTTCAATAGAATAGTTTTGTCCAAAATTAGCCCCTACAATTTCTCCTAAAGGCCCTATGGTAGGTCCAGCTGGTGTAAAAACATAAGTTAAAGTATTATCATAATTCAAAAGCTCAGCAGAACCGTCAGTTGTACAAGTAGGATCTGTAACATCAATATCTATTGATCCTGGCCCTAAAGTCGGAGTAGAAGAGACCAGTGCATCCCAACCTTCCTTATTAACTACACTAGAAGCATAGAATCGGAAAGTGAAGCAGTTATCAGTAATACAGAATTGAGCGCTGTTATCATAAGTACAACTTGTTGCATTCGGGTTGTCAGGCCCTCCACTGCGATTATCAAATAAAATATTACCAGTTGTAGTTGGACCTTCGTATATAACCATCCAATCAAAACCGCTTGGTGTTGCAAACATGGAAAGAACTATAAAATCAACATTTAAGGTTTCACCAGGAGCAGGACATATAGTTGTTATTGTTTCACAGCCAGAATTTGCATAGTTACCATTTGCAACACTTCCTCCGTTTGCACAGTCTCCTCCCGGCCCGCCATCGTCATAAAAATGAATGGATGTACCTGAACTCAGCGTATAAGTAGCAGTAGCACATGCAGTAACTATAATATCACCTTGTTGTGCATTCACAATGGAATTTGTTCCGAAAAGTAATCCTATGATAATGATTAATGAGGAAAATGCTGATAATGTTGATTTCATATTTTTTTTTTGTCAAGTTTCACAACGTTTTTGATATAACTTAGCTAACTTATGTAGTATTATGTCATCTAAGTTAGTAAATTATATACTCTTAATGAAATACTTGTAACTATTCATCTAAATATCAATGTTTTTAATAATTAATCCTTGTTGAATTTCAAAACCCGATGCTTTACTAATATTGTTTTAAATGTAGATGGAACTTAGTGGGTATGCTAAGAGGATACATTTATTAAGCGATTTTACTTTTGTTTTCTTGCTATAACTTTTTTCGATTTCGTTAAAATCATATTCTATGCTTGTTGTTATTAAGTCTGTGAAAAGATAATTTTTTTTAAGTTCATTTGAGCAAGTAAAGATTAAAAGCGGTAACGATAAAGTAGCGCAGTAAGAATGATTTCTATTCCTTCAACATCTTTATCTTATTACCTACAGACATTGTGTGAATTGCTTCGGTATCTTCAATAATTTCTAAATAATGTTCTATTCCTCCAGGAATTATTATCGTATCACCAACGTTTAATTGATGCTCTTTACCTTCCATTTTTAAAATAGCTTTCCCTTTAATCATGGTTAAAATGGACTCTTCTACAGACAAATGCTTTGGACCAATTGAATTACCTTCTGCAATCATCTTAAGATTTTTAAAAACTTTTCCTTTCTCTAAAAGTATCGTTTTTGGTATTTTTACTTCTTTCATAATTTCTAAGTTTAAAAATGTTTATTACTAATTCAACAAGTTACAAAAAACTATTGTTGAACAGTAAATCTTCTTCGTGTTAAATAAATAGCTCCAAATAACACCTCATCATTTAACAATTCCCTAACCCAAATCACCCCCTATAATTGCTATCTTTGCACAAAAAAAATGAATTTTTCAACTAGTTTAGGAATACTCAGAGTTTTGGCTTTGGTAGAAGGGATTTCTTACCTTGCTTTAGGTTTAACGATGTATATGAAATATGCCTTAGATATGCCAACAGCAAATAAAATTGTAGGAATGGCACATGGTTTTTTATTTATCGCTTATTGTATCATGGTTTTTGTTGTAAACCTTGACAAAAAATGGTCATTTATGACAAATGTCTGGGCATATTTATCTTCCCTAATTCCCTTTGGAACTTTCGTGGCTGATGCTAAAATTTTCAAAAAAGAACAAGAAAAAAGTCTAAAGTTCAAATAATTAAATAAAAGAGTTTAACTTTACTCTATCAAGATAGTAGGATTATCTTTAAAAGCATTTATTCACCACACCCTAAACCATTTGACTTACTACTCAAAAAGGCGCTGTGTTGAATAACATAGCGTTTTTTTTTGGCTAATGTTTTTCAAATCCAGTTTACACCATCACGATTTTTCAATTATCAATTGTTAATTGTTAATTATCAATTGCCTTTTATCAACTGCTCCGCAAATTTTCTTGCAGCGCTATCCACAGAAACATAATCTTCATATTTTGGTTTAGCAATATGCTCCACTCCCAACATTGTTTTCTCGTTGATGATTGCAATATCTAAGAATCCAATTTTCTTATCTAAAAATGCTTGAACAGTTATTTCATTCGCTGCATTTAAAGCACAAGCAGCTGTTCCTTCCATATCCATTGCTAAATAAGCAAGATCTAGATTTCTAAAAACTTCTCTGTTCGGTTGTTCGAAAGTTAGATTTGGGTAATCCATGAAATTGAATCTTGGATAATCTGTTTTCAATCGTTCGGGATAAGTCAGTGCATATTGAATTGGCAATTTCATATCTGGCAATCCCATTTGCGCCTTCATACTTCCATCTTCAAATTGCACCAAAGAATGGACAATCGATTGTGGATGAACAATTACATCAATTTGATCTGGTTTTAAAGCAAAAAGCCATTTCGCTTCAATTACTTCTAATCCTTTATTCATCAAAGTCGCAGAATCAATTGTGATTTTTGCACCCATTTCCCAATTCGGATGTTTTAATGCTTGTTCTGGTTTTACATCTTTCAATTGTTCTGTTGTCCAACCTCTAAATGGTCCTCCAGAAGCAGTCAAATAAATCTTCTCAATTTTATTATGGAATTCACCAACTAAACATTGGAAAATTGCTGAATGTTCAGAGTCTACAGGATAAATATTTACCGCATTCTCTCTTGCCATTTTGGTGATCATTTCACCTGCTACAACCAAAGTTTCTTTGTTGGCTAAAGCAATGGCTTTTTTCGCATCAATGGCATGCATAGTTGGTTTTAATCCTGCATAACCCACCAAAGCGGTTAATACAACATCAACTTCCTTGAATTCTACCACTTGACAAAGTGATTCTTTTCCTCCGTATACATGAATATCGTGATCTTCAAGAGCTGTTTTTACTTTCTCAAGTAAATCAGTATTGACAATAACAACGGTATTGGGTTGGAATTTTATCGCTTGTTCAATCAATAAATCAGCATTGTTATTTGCTGTAATCACTTCCAAATCAAATAAATAAGGATAAGCTTCAATAACTTCCAAAGCCTGCGTACCAATAGATCCGGTACAACCTAAAATGGCAATTCCTTTTGTCTTTTTTTCTTCTTCTTGAACTCCTGTATCCACGATGTTGTATTTTAAATGTAAAAATAGGAAACAATTGGGAAACAATTACGAATTACGAATGGGAGAATTACGAATTGTGGAGGATTGAGGAGGTAACCGCAAAGGACAAAGAGGTTTAGCGCAAAGAACGCAGAGGTTCAATTCTGCTCTGGTAAATTTTCTCTGTGAAACTCTGTGAAAACCCTCTGTGCAGCTCTGTGTAAAAAAACTCACCACAGCTGAAGACATTTTTATACTAAAAAAAGGACTGCCAATCGACAGTCCTTCCTTAAAACAACCTATTCAATTTTCTCCTTAAAAATTAGCAATCAAAGACAAAACAAAGTTTCTCCCTGCTCCGGAAAGTCCAGAACTGTATGTACGATACCTTTGGTCTGTGATGTTTTCTAATCCTCCACTCATTGTGAAATTATCGTGGAATTGATACATTGCTTTTAAATTAACAGTGTACCAACTAGGTGAGTAAGTATCTCCATTTTCATCAAGTGCATAAATATCACTTTTACCTTGCTCAGTCACTGCTAAGTCTTCATAAACTCTTTCACCTTGATATTGCGCATTAATTTCTAAACGTAATTTACGGTAAGTATAGCTCAAACGCGTTACTCCAAACCAAGGCGCAGCGTGACGTGATGCACTTAATGAACCATCATCCATTTCTTCTTCTCCCATTTGGTAGTTGAATTTTGAACTCAAGATAAATCCATTCGTTAAGTTGATGTCAACACCCGCTTGGATTCCATAAACGTTGGCTTTTGCCGCATTTTGAAGTGCTTCAACTTTACTCAATGAACCATCATACATAATGCTGTCCATTCCATTTAATTGGAAATCACGGCGCACTAAAGCATTTTCAAGTAAAGTATAGTACCCTGTTAAATCTAATTTCAACACGTTTCCAAATACTCTTGTCACACCTAAATCAACGTTATATGCATATTCTGCACTTAACTCTGGGTTTGGAATTACAACTGCTCCTGGCTCTGAATCAAAAACTTTTCCGATGTCATCCACGTTTGGTGAACGGAAAGCTGTTGAAGCATTGAATCTCAAAACTGTTTTCGCATCAAAGCTGTAAACTGCTCCAAGTCCTCCCGTCAATGCACCATTGTTAAGATTTGCTTCTTGAAATGGGAAAGAATAGAAAGTACTGTCAAATTTAGCATCTAACAAATAATGTGTGTAGCGCAAACCTGCTTGAACAGTTAGTTTATCTGTGATTTTGTGTTCATCATTCAAGTAAACGCCCAACGATTGCCATTGAGACTGTGGATAACGAGCCGCAGCTGGTGCTGAAATACCTGTATTGATATTTTCAACAATTCCAGTTGATGTAACATCATTAATTACATACTCAACTCCATAGAACAAATTGTTCTTAGCACTGAACCGCTTTGAGAAATCAACGTTTGCAGAGTACGCAGTTACATTTTCTTCTCTGGTTCTGCGGTTGCTATTGTTGAATTTTCTGTCAATTCTACTTTCAACGAAATTTTGATGAGCAATTTTTATACTCATTTGGTCATACATCACATTCTTAGAATAGTTATTGATAGACAGTTGATTCATCATCCATTTTTGTGGACCGTATCCCCACTCTGCATATTTTGGAGCACTGCCTTTCATCTCATGATGTCTATCATAACGCCCATAAGAACTTGTTTCTGAATAATGAAAAGCATATTCGATATCCCACTTTTCATTTGGAGCATAACGTACTTTTTGCATCAAATTCATTTGACTGTATGCACTTGGCACTTGCAACAATTCGTCTTCCTGCGCAATAACAACATCTACACTGTCAATTCGTTGAACATGAAAAGGCTTCAAATAATCGTCTGGACCATTACTTCCTTGACGCAAATGGTCAAATTTGTTAGCCGAAACACTCGTTACAATTGCCCATTTTTTCCAACCTACGTTGATATCAAAGTGACCTGTATTTTCATTGTTTGCAGAAGAATAACGCATCAACGCTTTTCCTTTCACATAAGGTTTATCGTTTAATGAAAAAGTTGGTTTCAAAGTTTGAAAACTCATTACTCCTCCAATCGCATCACTTCCATAGATTGTAGAACTCGATCCAAACAAAACCTCAGCGCTTTCCATTGCTAATGGATCCAAAGAAATTACGTTTTGAAGATTTCCTCCTCTAAAAATTGCTGTGTTCATTCTAACTCCGTCAATTGTGTACAATAATCGATTAGTAGAAAATCCACGAATCATTGGACTTCCACCACCTTGTTGACTCTTTTGAACAAAGACATCTCCAGAAACGCTCAATAAATCTGCAGCAGTTTGTGGATTTTGAAGCGCAATATCTTTCGCTGTTAATCGACTCACTTTATATGGAACGTCAGAAGAAATTTGACTCCATTTATTCGCTGATATCACAACTTCATTCATCATGAAAACACTAGAAGCCAATTCAATTTTGAAATTATTGTTTTCAATTTCAGTGTAATCAAACTCTCTTGGTTCATATCCATAAAGCCTGAAAATGATATCATTTAATCCTATAAAAGGAGTTATATCAACTTGACCTTGTGAATTGGTGATTAACAATGTTGTAGAACCTTTGCTTCCTACTTGAGCAAATTCTATTGGTTCTTTTGATGTTTTATCAATGACGGTAATCTGTTGGGCCATCGATATGGAAACGCTAAATAGCATTCCCATGAGTATTTTAAATCTCATTTATTTTGGTTTAATTTAAAAAATATGATTCCATTGCACAGCCGTTTTCCTTCACATAAAATGAAGAATTTCTGTACTTTAAAATTGAATTATTTTAAACTATAAACCGGGGTGGTGGTGACAACGGTTGAGTTCCTCTATCTAATAAAGTAGATTTATCATTAACATAAGGAGAGGAATATTTTTCTTGTTGAAAAGGAATTTCTAATACGATTTGTCCATCAAAACAATACATGGAACGAATAACAAAATTCACATATCCTGATCTGGATTGTTCGTTTGGATTTTGGTTTATTAAGGCATTTGTTAATGAAGCGAGTTTCCGATTTAAAGCGGTTTCTTCATGGTCCCACCATAAGTCATACTTCACAGAATCGGCAGTATAATAACGGGTAACAATATCATACATTTCGCCCTGAAATTCAAACTCCATACTGTGTTTCCAGTCCAATATGACTAAAGTATCTTCATGAGCAAAAGTAAATTGCACCAATTCATCTTTTGGAATTCCTTCCATCAACTTATGCTTTACAGTTCTACGAACCGCAGCTTTTTCAAACTTCAACCAACCGTAAATTCCAATAAACGGCAGGGTAACTGCCAAAATAAATAATATTGGAATTCGGTTTCTCATTATTACAAAAGTAAACAAATGATAATTGATAATTGTCAATGAATAATTGATAATTCTGAAAAATGAATTCCTATCAACCGACCTAATATTGCAATCACCAATTTAATCCAAATAAAAACACGCTCAATTAGAAATACTCTAATTGAGCGTGCATAAAATATTTTCTATAATTTAATCCTTAACAATTTTCTTTCAAATCAAGAATAACAAATAACCATCCTGTTCGAATTATCAACTGTCAATTTTTAATTACTTCAACTCCAATTCGAGAATCGCCTTCTTCAGAAATATCTGCATCATAAACATGACCTTCGGCTTTCCCTAAAATGATGTCTTTTGCCAATACTTCTGCAGCAATATAATCTTTGTTTACTGTTATTGCAGCGCTAATTTCTTCCGTCGTTTCAATGGTAACAACAATTTTATCAGTCACTTCAAATCCAGCTTCTTTTCTGAAATTCTGAATACGGTTCACCAATTCTCTTGCGATTCCTTCTTGTTTCAACTCCGGACTAATTGTGATGTCCATTGCTACAGTGATTCCACCTTCAGAAGTAACTAACCAACCTGGAATATCATCTGTAACGATTTCAAAGTCGTTGCTGTCTAATTCAATCGTTTCACCGTTTAAATCACCTGACCAACCATTATTCGTTTCTACAGAAGCAATATCAGCAGCACCCCAAGCATTTACCATTCCGGCAATTGCTTTCATTTGTTTACCGTATTTCGGTCCAATTGTTTTAAAGTTCGGCTTAATTTTCTTCGTTAAAACACCAGTTGTATCTTCTAATAACACCAATTCCTTAACGTTGATTTCAGAAAGAATTAAATCTTTCACATGCTCTATACGTGATTTAAAACTTGGATCTAAAATCGGAACCATAATTTTTTGTAATGGCTGACGAACGCGGATTTTCTCCTTTTTACGTAAACTCAAAGCCATAGAAGAAACCTGTTGTGCGATTTCCATTTGTGCTTCCAATTCTTTATCGATATCTCTAGCGTCTACCGTTGGGAAATCTGCCAAGTGAACTGAAGTTGCAGTATGTCTTCCTGAAATACCATTCAAATCACAGAACAATTCGTCTGAATAGAACGGAGCAATCGGAGCACTTAATATTGCTACTGCTTCCAAACATTCATATAAGGTTTGGTAAGCTGAAATTTTATCAGTTGAATAATCACCTTTCCAGAATCGTCTTCTGCACAAACGAACATACCAGTTTGACAATTGATCGTTTACAAATGACTGAATTAATCGTCCAGCTTTTGTTGGTTCATAAGTTTCGAATGCAGTATCTACATCTTCAATTAATGAATTCAATTTTGAAATAATCCAACGGTCAATTTCTGGTCTTTCCTTGGTAGCAATTCTGTCTTCAGCATAAGAGAAACCATCAATATTTGCATACAAAGTAAAGAATGAATACGTGTTGTAAAGTGTACCGAAGAATTTACGTTGCGTTTCTTTAATTCCAGCTGTATCGAATTTCAAGTTGTCCCAAGGCGATGCATTCGTAACCATGTACCAACGTGTTGCATCTGGACCATATTTTTCTAAAGTCTCAAATGGATCAACACTATTTCCTAAACGTTTTGACATTTTCTGTCCGTTTTTATCCAAAACAAGACCATTAGAAATAACGTTTTTGTAAGCTACAGAATCAAATACACTTGTTGCAATTGCGTGCAATGTATAGAACCAACCTCTTGTTTGGTCCACTCCTTCTGCAATGAAATCTCCAGGGAAAGCTTTGCCTTCGTCTATCAATTCTTTATTTTCAAAAGGATAATGCCATTGTGCATAAGGCATAGAACCTGAATCAAACCAAACATCAATTAGGTCTGACTCTCTTTTCATTGGTTTTCCAGAAGGAGCAACTAATGTAATTTCATCTACGTAATTCTTATGTAAATCTACTTTATCGTAGTTTTCTTTCGACATATCAGTCGGATCGAAATCAGCCAATGGATTATTGTCCATAATTCCAGCTGCTACTGCTTTTTCACATTCAGTTTTCAATTGTGCGATAGAAGAAATACAAATTGATTCTTCACCTTCATCCGTTCTCCAAATTGGAATTGGAATACCCCAATAACGTGAACGTGATAAATTCCAATCGTTTAAGTTCTCCAACCATTTTCCGAAACGACCAGTTCCAGTAGATTCTGGTTGCCAGTTGATGGTTTTATTCAATTCGATCATGCGGTCCTTTTTGTCCGTCACTTTAACGAACCAAGAATCCAATGGGTAATATAGAATAGGCTTATCCGTTCTCCAACAGTGTGGGTAACTGTGCTCGTATTTCTCAACACGGAAAGCTTTATTTTCTTCTTTTAATTTGATAGAAATCAAAACGTCAGCAGATTTCTCTGGCGCTGTTCCATCATCATAATATTCATTTTTTACGTACATTCCAGCGAATTCACCCATTTCTGGACGGAATTTCCCTTGTAAGTCAACCAAAGGAACAGGATTTCCGTTTGCATCAGGCACCAACATTCCAGGAACGTTAGCTTGTTTTGCAACCATCGCATCATCCGCTCCAAAAGTTGGCGCTGTATGTACGATTCCAGTACCATCTTCTGTAGTAACGAAATCTCCTAAAATTACTTGGAAAGCATTTTCTGGATTCTCCATCGGTTGAGCATAAGGCAATAATTGCTCATAACGGATTCCATTTAATTCAGCTCCTTTGTACGTTTCTCCAACGAAATATGGAATCTTCTTGTCTCCAGCTGTATATTCTTTTAAATCTTCAACTGTATCAACTTTAAAGAACAATTTATTAAATTGTTTTCCCAATAAAGCTGAAGCCAAAACCACGTTAATTGGCTCAAAAGTATATTGATTGAATGATTTAACAATTACATATTCAATGTTCTTTCCTACTGTCAACGCAGTATTCGAAGGCAAAGTCCAAGGAGTTGTTGTCCATGCAATTAAATGCACATCTTCATTCGTGTATGCGTCACCAAATATATATTGACTTGCTTTTTCAACTTTGAATTGAGCCACACAAGAAGTGTCTTTTACATCTTGGTAACATCCAGGTTGATTAATCTCATGAGAAGATAATCCAGTTCCTGCTTTTGGAGAATACGGTTGAATTGTATATCCTTTGTAAATCATGTTTTTCTTATACAATTCACCTAACAACCACCATACACTTTCCATGTATTTTGATTCATAAGTAATGTATGGATTTTCCATGTCTACCCAATACCCCATTTTTTCAGTCAGGTCATTCCAAACATCGGTATAGCGCATTACTGTTTTCTTACACGCTGCGTTGTAATCTTCAACAGAAATTTTGTCGCCAATATCTTCTTTGGTAATTCCCAATTCTTTTTCAACACTCAGCTCAACTGGTAAACCGTGAGTATCCCATCCTGCTTTACGATTAACTTTGTAACCTTTCAGCGTTTTATAACGACAGAATATATCTTTAATGGAACGTGCCATCACGTGGTGAATTCCCGGTAATCCATTGGCAGAAGGCGGACCTTCAAAAAATACGAATGTTTTATCATCGTCTTTCGAGTCAATGGAAGCTTGGAAAACATTTTCTTGTTTCCACTTTTCAGCGATTTTCTTTGCTGATTCGGGTAAGTTCAACCCTTTATATTCTGGATATCTTGCGCTCATAATTTGCCTTTATTTTGCAGGGTGCAAATTTAATCATTTTAATCGAAAGAGATAGGACAATTACGAATGGAGGAATTGCGAATTACGAATTGTGTAACTTTCAACGCAGATTAATGTTAAGATTGACAGTTTCGTTGAGCTGACATTTTGAAATGAAAAAATAAAACTAGAAATGAAAAATATCCTCTGACTCAGTTTTTCATTTTTAATTCTACCTACCATTCAATTTCTAAAACATACATCAGAGTATTTTCAATCTTTAAATTACAATATTTTATAATTTTACATTTAATTTAGTATTTCACTTTAGTAGACTATTGCTTTGGTACGAATGAAACATTTCTGGATAATACTCTTTTTAAGCGCACAAGTTGCGACGCTTACAGGGATTCAATTCGGTGTTTTCAGATACAGACAAGCCAATATTCGGAAAGATATAAAACGAGCTATAAAAGAAGGAGTCCCTAAAAACCAATTGGTTGATTTCGTTTTTCATAACAAAGAAGAAAGCTGGATTAATCTAGAATGGACAAAACCTGAAAAGGAATTTCGATTTAATAATCAGATGTATGATATTATTGAAACCCGAAAAAGCAATGACACAATCTACTTTAAATGCATTCATGACGTTAAAGAAAGTGGACTTTTTCAGCAGCTTGATTTAATGACTGAAAACAGATCAGATAAAGATAAATCGGTCGTCCTATTTTGGTCAAAGCAAGTTTATTCTGCAAAGAATGGAATTCTAAAACCAGAAAACCTTTTTGACTATTCCATTAAAAAAGAAAATCCATTATTTCAAAAATCATTTTTCCATACTTTCATGGAAAGTCCTACGCCTCCTCCGCCAGAGGGATAGTCACATCTATTTTTTCATAAGAAAATGTCTAATACTTGAAGATGTGAAGTTTTCTTGCAAAGACCATTTTTAGTCAAATCGATTCACTTATTTAAGTGTCAATTGGTAAATACACATAAAAATTAAAATTATTATATGAAATATTTAATATTATTTCTTGTCTTGGTGGCTTTCATAGCGCGATCTCAAGAACAAGTAGAAAAATGCGGAACCCATATAGAAGAAGCAAAGCTTTGGGCAGAAAACCCAGAACTTGAAGCAGCTTATATGGAAATGCGCAATAAAGCGGCAATGCAAAATGTAACAAAAGGGAATCAAGTTTATTCTATTCCAATTGTCTTTCACGTAGTACATGAATATGGTGACGAAAATATATCTGATGAACAGATTTACAGACAACTGGAAATTTTAAACGAAGATTTCAGAAAGTTAAACAGTGACACAGTAGATATCGTTCCTGAATTTAAAGGAATAGCAACTGATGCTAAAATAGAATTTGTTTTGGCAACAGTAGACAATTACGGAAACTGTACAAATGGAATCACACATCACTTCAGCAGTGAGACAACGATTGGTGATGATTATTCTAAGATTAATCAATGGCCAAGAAGTCGTTACTTAAATGTTTGGACAGTTAAATCAATGGAAGGCGGAACAGCAGGATATGCGTTTTACCCCAGTTCGGTTGAAGGAAATAATCGCTTTCGTGATGGAATTATAATTCGCCACAATTACATCGGCGATATAGGAACTTCAAATGCAACCAATTCTAGAGCTTTAACACATGAGATTGGACATTATTTAGGTTTAGCTCACTTATGGGGACCAACAAATGAACCTGGATTAGCAGGGAATTGCGCGGTTGATGATGGTATTGCAGACACTCCAAATACTATTGGTTGGATAGCATGTAATCTGGCTGGAACGACTTGTAATAATGAGTTAGATAATGTTCAGAACTTTATGGAATATTCCTATTGTTCTAACATGTACACCGCAGATCAAGTTTCTTTCATCCGTAATATTTTGGAACAGGAAGTGAGTCAACGTTCGAACCTTTGGACACAAGAAAATTTAGATATCTCTATTCCAAGTGGTGCTATTTGTGACCCAATAGCTGATTTCCATGCCCACAGATTATTGGTTTGTCAAGGAGATCAAGTTGAATTTAAAAACTTCAGTTGGAGGCTGTCTGGAAACAATCCAAGTTATACATGGAGTTTTCAAGATGGAAATGCTTCTGATTTGAATGCAGAAAATCCAACGGTAACTTTCACATCTCCGGGATGGAAAGATGTGACCTTAACAGTAGTGGACAATGGAGTCACCAATACAATTGTCAAAGAAGATTTTATTCGCATCACGACAGATTGGCCTTTATTTGGTGGAGTTCATCAATTCGATTTTGAAAACAATCCTGATTATTGGATAATTCAAAATCCACAAGGTTTGGAACAAGAATGGGCTGTTAAAAATAATGTAGGCAAAAACGGTGGAGGTGGAATATTTTTGAATATGACTACACCTTATCAAGATCCTATTATTTTCTCACCAGCGTATTTTTTCAACATGAGAAGAGGAGGTTCGAAACATTCATTTGTTACACCTTCAATGGATTTTTCTTACATGACCAACATTAGTGTTTCTTTTGATTGGGCTTGTGCTACAGACGCGTCTGAGCTGAGTCAGATTACAGAAAAACTAGTTATTTACTCCTCTAAAGATTGTGGTAAAACGTGGCAGCAACGTAAAGTTATTTCTGGGACAGACCTTGTAAATAATGGTTCAGGATGGGCTTCATTTCGACCAAATCAAGGAACTACGCTTTGGGATAATGAATCTTATACACTGCCTTCGAATGGAAACCATGTTCAATTTAAATTTGAATATACTGGATCAGACAACTCAAACAACATTGCAATTGACAACATCAATATCAGTGGAACATTGGGTACTGAAGGATTCCAAAAAGAGGACAACCTGAGCATCTATCCAAACCCAACAAATCAAGCGGATGGATGGGATATCAAATATGATCCAGCACAATGGGGAGGAGCAAAACTTCAATTAACGGACATGTCTGGTAGAGTAATTTCATCAAGTGAATTACCAACAAATCAATCAGAATACAACATCAAACCAGCTGCTAATGCAACACAAGGTGTTTACATCTTGAAAGTTGTAAATGGAGAGAAAGTGGTTCAGAATAAGTTGATTTTGAAGTAGAGTTAAGTTTTATAAACCCCGCCACCACGAGTTGCAAACTCGCGATAGCGGGATTTAAAAACGTAATCTAAAAAATATAAGAAACAAAAAAGCGAACTCTTAATAGAGTTCGCTTTTTTGTTATATATCTAATTCTAACTTTTCGATTGAAATCAACCTGTAGTGTCTGATTTATAAATTTCGTTAACCAGGCGCATGAAGTTTTTAAAAACAGTAAGTTGACTTTTGTCAATGCGGTGCACTGAGCTAATTCGAAGGGTCTGTTTTAAAAACAATTGCAACGCCGATAACGGACTTTATATACAGTCACTATCCGCAAGCGCTGTGCCCACAGTTAGTACAAGTCAAACATCCTTCTTGAAATTGCACACTTTTTTGGTGACATTCAGGACATTCGTTTTTACTTTCCGTTCCATCTGGTACGTATTTCTTTACAACACGTGAAATACCGTTTTTCCATGTATTCAATGTGTCATCACTTAAGTTCAAAGAACCCACTAAATCTACAACGTGTAATAATGGCATTCCGTGACGTAAAACTCCTGAAATCATTTTTGCATAGTTCCAGTATTCTTTATCAAAAGATCTTGACAAACCTTCAACAGTTACGTTGTAACCTCCTCTATCTTCATATTGGAAATCGTAACGACTACTGTCATCGCTTTTCACTTTCTTGATAAATCCTTTCTTCACATCGTTTGGAATTCCGTTGAATCCATCTCTACGACCTGTAAAGATTTCATAAGGACGACCGTCTATCATTCCAACGAATGCAATCCACTCTTCCAAGTTGTTTTGGAAACGAACAACATCTGCTTCCAAACGCTCTGGACGTTCTGGCGCATGGTGATCATCAAAACTTGTCGTTTTTACTTCTTCTTTTTCGCTTGTTGCAATAAGAACTCCTGATCTTGAACCATCACGGTAAACCGTTACCCCTTTACAACCAGATTCCCAAGCTGTTTGGTAAACTTTTCCTACCATTTCTTCCGTAACATCGTTTGGAAGATTTACAGTTACTGAAATTGAGTGGTCAATGTGTTTTTGAACACGTCCTTGCATTTCCACTTTCTTTACCCAGTTTACATCATTTGATGTAGCTAAGTGGTAAGGAGATTTTGCAATAATAGAAGCAATTTGATCTTGATCCATTTTACGAACATCCTCCATATTGTATCCTTTCGCAATTAAGTACGTTTCGAATTTATGGTGGAATACAGGGTATTCTTGCCATGAATCTCCAACCTCATCAACGAAATCTACAGTTGCTCCAACATCATCTGGATTGATTTTTCTTCTTCTCATGTACGAAACCATAAATGCTGGCTCAATACCTGAAGTTGTTTGCGTTAAAATTGAAACTGAACCTGTTGGTGCAATTGTCAATAACGCAATATTTCTTCTTCCGTGCTGAACTAAACGTTCGTAAAGTGCAGGGTTTTCTTCTTTAATACGTAACATGAAAGGATTTTCCTCCTCACGTTTTGCATCCCAAATTGGGAAAGCACCTCTTTCTTCAGCCATAATGCTTGAAGACAAGAAAGCACCGTGCTTTAATCTCATATGTAAAGCTTCAGAGAAATCATTTGATTCATCTGTACCGTAGCAGATATTGAGTGCTGCCAACATATCTCCTTCAGCAGTAATTCCTAAACCTGTTCTACGCCCTTGCTCACATTTCTCACGAATACGTGTCCATAAGTTCAATTCAGTAGTTTTCACTGATTCAGACTCTGGATCATTTTTAATTTTATTGATGATTTTGTCCACTTTTTCAAGTTCTAAATCAATCAAATCATCCATTAAACGCTGTGCTAAAATAACGTGCTTGTCAAACAATTCATAATCAAATTCAGCTTCGTCAGTAAATGGATTATTTACGTAAGAATATAAGTTGATTGCCAATAAACGACATGAGTCATTTGGACACAATGGAATCTCACCACATGGATTTGTAGAAACAGTTTCGAAACCTAAATCAGCATAACAATCTGGAATAGATTCACTAATTAAAGTATCCCAAAACAAAATTCCTGGTTCAGCAGAAGTCCATGCATTGTGAACAATTTTGTCCCAAAGCCTCTTTGCATCAACTGTTTTAGTGAATGAAGGATTTTTAGATTTAACTGGATAAGTCAATGTGTAATCTCCACCTGTTAAAGCAGTTTTCATGAAATCATCAGAAATCTTAACAGAAACATTGGCACCTGTAACTTTCCCTGCTGTAGTTTTTGCATCGATAAATGCTTCTGAATCTGGGTGATCAATTGCAATTGACTCCATCAAAGCACCTCTTCTTCCACCTTGAGCAACTTCTCTAGTTGAATTTGAGAAACGCTCCATAAATGGAACAACTCCTGTTGCAGTTAATGCAGAATTCTGAACTGGTGATCCACTTGGACGAACAAATGACAAATCAACACCAACTCCAGCTCTTCTCTTCATTAATTGAACCAATTCTTGGTCTAATTTTAAAATTCCACCGTAAGAATCTTCGTCTTTTTCATTTCCAATTACAAAGCAATTTGAAATTGAAACATATTGAAAGTTGTTTCCAATTCCTGCCATTGGACTTCCTTGAGGAATGATGTATTTAAAGTCTTTAATTACATCATAAATCTCTTGCTCACTTATCGGATTTGGATATTTCGCTTCAATTCTGGCAAACTCACTAGAGATACGTTTGTGCATTTCATCTGGGGTCTTTTCATATAGATTTCCCATCGCATCTTTCAATGCATATTTCTTCATCCAAACCTCACCAGCTAGTGTGTCCCCTTTAAAATAATCAATTGCAGATTTCAAAACCTCCTCCTGAGAGTAGCTTTTTAAATCGCTCTTTTTCTGAGTTTTAAGTGCCAATCCTTCGCTCATATCACTATGTCTTTTTTAGTTATCATTTTTTTTAATTGATTTAAGTGTTGTGGTTAAAAATGATTCAATTGTATTCGAAAAATACACTTGGATTTCAAATCTGGTATAAAATTAGAAACTTTAATTGACAATTCTGACCGAAAGGAATTATATCAGTTTATAGTTATTCACATTTTTCAAGAGTGATTAAATGATAAAAAAAATTAGTCATTTTGTAACGTCACATCTGCAAAGGAAGTTGCGGAAAATCAACACTGTTTTTGATGTGAAATTATTGTTAATAAGACGTCTAAATTTAATATTAACATCTCTTGTTAATAAATCGAAAAACTAAATCTCAAACACATTGGAAAATTTGATATATTATGTCGCATGTAAAACAAAAGACAAATCGATTTAATTCGTTTGTTGAGTGGTAAATTTGTTGGGTTTTGGTAGAACAATTTTGAAATCTTGTTTTTTGGCATTCCTTCCACCTTCATAACGAACCAAAAAACAAATCCATTGTTTCTAAATTACAATAGTGCAATCCTTAATTATTTTACAAATCTCCAACATTGGGAATAAAGCAACAGATAGTTTAACTTTGCACCTCCAATAAATGAATATGACAATAAAGACGATAAAAGCAGAATTTAAAAAATCCAGTGGAGTTATATCTACAATTGATAAATTACAAAAACGTCCTACGAATATTCAATGGAAAGGAGTTGTTGGAGCCAGCAAAGCTTTTAATGCAAGTACCGTTGCTGAACAAGTTCCGGGACATCATCTTTTTATTCTTCAAGATAAAGAGGAAGCTGCTTATTTTCTTAACGACTTACAAGGTCTTTATCCGGATGATGACCGCGTGGTTTTTTATCCAGCTTCATACAAGGTCCCTTATAAATTGGAAGAAACCGATAATGCAAATGTCGTTGGAAGAGCTGAAGCTTTAGATAAAGTGACGAAATCTCCAAATTCATGGATTGTTACTTATCCCAAAGCGCTTTTTGAAAGAGTTCCTACAAAACAAAAACTTTCTACGAACTCATTTAAGGTTGAAAAAGGAAAAGATTATGATATCGAATTCTTGACAGAGTTTCTGATGGAACATGAATTCAATATTGTTGATTTCGTTTATGAACCCGGACAGTTTTCTATTCGTGGAGGAATTGTAGATATATTCTCTTATTCAAATGATCAACCTTTCAGATTGGAATTTTTCGGAGATGAATTGGAAACCATTCGAACTTTTGATCCTGTTACGCAACTTTCAATTAAGGAACATGCATTTTTTCATATCGTTCCTAATATTCAATTATCGCTTGACCATACAGAAAATGGAAGTTTTCTTTCTTTCGTTGGAAATGAAACAACAATTTGGTTGAGTTCCTACAAAGAAATCAAAGGTCAACTGGAAGCTGAATATAAAAAAGCAGCTCAAATTTTCAATGAGTTACCAGATACTGGAGGGACGCGCAGTCAGCCTTCAGAATTGTATTATCACCCTACCGATTTAGAAAAAGAAATTCAGTTGTTTTCGAAAATTGAATGGGGACCAGATTACACAAATAAAGAAGCGACATTAATTCAATTTAATGACAAAGCGCAACCTGCTTTCAATAAGAATTTTGATTTATTGACGGAAGATTTAAGGCAACGTAAAAAGTTAGGATTTAAAAACCTCATCTTTTCGAATCAGCCCAAACAAATCGAAAGATTACTGGATATTTTTAGAGATATCCAAGCTGAAGTTGAATTTACGCCAATAAATACAGGAATAAACGAAGGATTTATCAATGAAGAATTGAAATTGGTTTGCTATACAGATCATCAAATTTTCGAACGATACAACAGATTTAGATTAAAAGAAGGATTCAGACAAGCCAAACAAGCACTGACTTTAAAAGAATTACATAATTTACAAAAAGGAGATTATGTAACACATATTGACCATGGAGTGGGTCGTTTCAGTGGATTAGAAACCATTGATGTCAACGGAAAACAGCAAGAAACAATTCGATTGGTATATAAAGACAATGACGTTTTATATGTTTCAATTCACTCTCTGCACCGTATTTCAAAATTCACAGGAAAAGATGGAACGGCGCCTTCAATGAATAAGTTGGGTACACAAACTTGGGCGAAGTTGAAAAACAAGACCAAGAAGAAAATCAAAGAAATTGCTTTCGATTTAATTCAACTTTACGCCAAAAGAAAGAGTCAGCCTGGATATGCATTTACTCCTGACACTTATTTGCAAAATGAACTTGAAGCTTCTTTTATCTATGAAGACACGCCAGATCAGTTAAAAGCGACTGAAGCGGTGAAACAAGACATGGAAAAAGATACGCCAATGGACCGCTTGATTTGTGGAGATGTTGGTTTTGGAAAAACAGAAATTGCAGTTCGTGCAGCATTTAAAGCAGCAACAGACGGAAAGCAAGTCGCAATTCTAGTTCCCACAACGATTCTTTCACTTCAACATTACAGAAGTTTCAAAGAAAGGTTGAAAGATTTCCCAGTAACCGTTGATTATGTAAATCGATTCAAATCGACAAAGCAAACCAATGAAACTCTGAAAAATTTAGCAGATGGGAAAATTGATATTCTAATTGGAACACATAAAATAGCCAGTAATAACGTCAAGTTTAAAGACCTTGGATTAATCATTATTGACGAAGAGCAAAAGTTTGGTGTTTCGGTAAAGGATAAATTAAAAACATTAAAAGCAACTGTTGATACTTTGACATTAACAGCGACTCCTATTCCAAGAACATTACAATTCTCGTTAATGGGAGCAAGAGATTTGAGTATTATTAATACACCACCACCCAATCGTCAGCCTGTTCTTACAGAAATTGTGGAATTTGACGAAGAAATCATTAGAGATGCAATTTCTTATGAAGTCAGCAGAGGTGGACAAGTTTATTTCGTTCACAACAGATTAGAGAATATTCAAGAAGTGTCTGGAATGATTCAACGACTTTGCCCGGGCGTTCGTGTTGCAATTGGCCACGGTCAAATGGATGGGAAGAAGTTGGAGAAAGTTATGATGGATTTCATCGAGCATGAATACGATGTTTTGTTGGCGACTACAATTATTGAATCAGGAATTGACATTTCGAATGCGAATACAATCATCATCAACATGGCCAATAATTTCGGATTAAGTGATTTGCACCAATTGCGTGGACGAGTTGGAAGATCTACAAAAAAAGGATTCTGTTATTTGATTGCACCACGTTACAACATGTTGACATCAGAAGCACAAAAACGTTTGAATGCCTTGGTTCAATTCTCAGATTTAGGAGCTGGATTTAGCATCGCCATGAAAGATCTGGACATTCGTGGAGCTGGAAACCTACTCGGTGGAGAACAATCAGGATTCATTGCAGACATTGGATTCGACATGTATCAGAAAATCCTCAACGAAGCCATCGATGAATTGCGTCAATCTGAATTCAAAGATTTATTCGAAAACAGAAACAGCGACAGTTATCAAACATTTACGCAAGAATGTGTTCTAGAAACAGACATGGAAATCAGAATTCCAGATGATTATGTGAATAATGTTTCTGAAAGACTTTCATTGTATCAAGAATTAGACAACCTTAAAACAGAAGAAGAATTAAAATTATTCGAAGATCAATTGTCTGACCGTTTCGGACCAATTCCAGCTTTAGTAGAAGATTTATTACAATCGATAAGATTAAGAAGAAAAGCACAAGAGATTGGCTTCACGAGATTAATCATAAAATCTGAAAAGATGATTGGATATTTCACTGAAAGCCCAGAACATATATATTATCAAAGCCCGATATTTACGCAAGTATTAAATTACATTCAAACGAATCCTAAGGGGGTTAAGATGAATCAGAAGAATGAGAAATTGAGATTGGTGTTTAGTGATGTGAAGGATATTGATGAAGCTTTGGCTAGAGTTTCAGCGATCATGCCTTAGAGTAAAATATCTTTACTATGATTTTAAATGATTAATTTGATTACCATGATTGTTTAACTTGAAGGTTTGACTTGAAATTGGATTAGATTTTTTTTTCTAATCATAGCTAATCAAAAGAATCACTCTTAATAATAGTAAAGACATTTTACCATGATTCTGTTTTTTTTTGGCTCTATATGAAATACTGTGAGTAATCAATTTTAATCCTTCTAAAAATTAATAGTTCTACTACGAATTTAACTGTAACCTAAACGAGTTGTATTTTAAAGTATTTATCAAAATTATCATTTCATTTTCACAAGCAAGCATATGGAGCTCTGTATATCAGCTGATTAGTCCCGTCGGGACGACATATTAATAGCCAAGGACGTAAGTCCTTGGTTTAAAACAAATAGATATAATTCAAAACCCAACAAAACCGACCTAATTGCATACAATTAGGTCGGTTTTGTTGGGTTTTGTTTCGGTTTATATCGTTTGGCGGATGGACTTACGTCCATCCCTATTAATATGCCGTCCCTCTGGGACTTAGAACAATAAACACCTAAATAACAGGGATTTATAAGGTTAAGCGAAAAGTATTTTAATAGAAAGTTTCCATTTAAATAAAACTAGAACCAAATTAACAATCGTTTAGCTTCAATTAAAACCATAGATTTTAAATCTACCCACACAAAATCATATAGAGCCTTTTTTTTTAATCATAGCTCATCAAAAAAATCACTCTTAATCATAGTTAAAACGTTTTTTATATTACTTGATTCCTGGGTTACCATTCTTCTTCTGGTTAAACTTTTTATTAGATAATCGCTTAAAGTCTAAACTTTTTGAACCAAAATTGATTAACAACCCAACTTCAATATCGTAGGCTTCTAGGTAATTAATAGCTTGAGCTAAATGAACATCTTCTAACTGAATGACTGCTTTTATCTCAACTGAAATATCTTCTCCAACTAGGAAATCAACTCTCCGTGTTCCAATATGATGATTTTTATAATAAATGGGCATTTCAAATTCTCGAAGGAATTCTATATTCTCATCAGCTAACTCAATTTGCAATGCCCGCTGATAAATCACTTCTTGAAAACCATTTCCTAAAGCACTGTGAACCTTCATTGCACAGCCAATTATTCTTGATGTTCGGTCGCTAAATTTATATTGTTGTTTTATCATACCAATATAAGTTAGGCAAATAATTGAAATAAACTTCCTTTTTTAGGATGTAATTATTCAATCTCATCATAATTAAGTAGATGAAAATAATTAAAAGTGACTATTTAAAATCATAGCCAATCAAGAAAATCAAACTAATTCATAGTAAAGACAGTCATCATTCATAACTCATCATTCATAATTAAATAAGCTCTTTCTCAATAATATCTTTCAATGCTGTTTTTGACAGAGCACCTGCTTGCATCATTGGTTGTTTCGCTCCTACAGGAATAAAAAGCATACTTGGAATACTTCTGATTCCAAAAACTGATGATAATTCTTGTTCTACTTCAGTATCTACTTTATAAATTTTCACTTTTCCTTCGTATTCTTTAGAAAGTTCTTCTAAAATTGGTGCTACCATTTTACATGGTCCACACCAGTCTGCATAAAAGTCAATAATTGCTGGAACCTCATCTTTATATTTCCATTCTTTCGACGCTGTATAATCGAATACATCTGATTTGAATTGCTCTGCTGTTAAATTTATCGTTGCCATAATCTTTTTCTTTTATGCAAATATCGGGATTTAACTAAAGAATATGTGTAACCCATGTAACGTTGGCTAATTCAAATGTAATTGCAACTAAGTGGTATTATTAAAAACCATAAATCCCTGAACCAATAGTCCAAACCAAAAATTCATCATTAAAATTCGAACCAAATACCTTGAGTAGTTACTTACTCATAATTTTTGGATTCTTTTAAGCTGCTTAAAAGCTTAAAGCTTGATTACCTGAACTGGCTTTTCTCCATTATCAACATAATACATTCCTTTTGACAAATGACTCATGTCTAATAACGTTTTCTTTGATGGAGATAATGAAATATTTGTGCTATTCGTCACATCAATTCCAGCCGTATTAAAAATACGTAACTGCTGATCTTGATTTACACCCAACAAAGTAACGGTGTGCACTACTGGATTCGGATAAGCTTGTAATTCTTCAGCTTCACTTTGTTCTACCGATACGATATTAAATGTTTCCGTTTTACCATCGAAATCTGTTTGTTTTAATCTGTAGTATGAAATCCCAGAATAAGGAGAGTTATCATTCCATGAGTAATCTAAAATATGCTTACTGTTTCCAGAACCATCAACTTTCTTTACAGTTTTCCACCACACACCATTTGGCGAACGTTCTAATGTAAAGTAATCATTGTTTACTTCGCTAGCAGTAGCCCAATTAAGCTGCACATGCGCATTTTTTGAAACGGCAGTAAAACTTAACAACTCAATAGGTAAGGTCCAATTCGAAGACATATTACAAAGTGCTTCATTGTAAGCTGTACCTGTACTAAATGCAACTGCGCCATTTCTAGAAAGCATTCTTCCTTCTAAATTACCACTTGCTCCCATAGTACATGCTCCTCCAGCAATAATTGTCCCTCTCATAGAAGACCAAGTCCCCATAGCAATTGCATGTGCATTTGTGGTGATCCAAAAAACATTAGAAGCACGCGTTCCATTCTTCAAAATCACTTTTGCTCTTGACGCCACTGTGAATGCTCCATTAATCCTAATAATAAACACTGCGTTAGGATCACCTCCTCCGTCTAAGGTGAGATATCCTGTTAGACTTGCAGCTGTGGCTACATCATAAACTCCAGGTATAAGAATTTCTCCAGGTTGTGCTGAAAGTCCAAAAGTTGGACTATGTGCTGGAATTGTTCCACTGGGCACAGTAGCTGGTATAGCCATTAACTGAGTATAAGCGCTGTTTAAATCTAGCGCTGCTTGATTTGTAACAGTATTTATAGGTCCGAGTTCAAAAGATCTGATATGAGTTGAACTCTCAAAACCGCTTAAAGAACCATTATCTGCACCAATACTGCCAACAATTCCAGAGGTAGAAACATTTGTTACAGCACCATTATTCGTGAAAAAGATAAAATCATCAATTGTTCCTAAAACATCGTGAACTGGTTTTTTAGGGTCTAGACAAGGTATTGGAATAGTACAAACACCAAGAGGTCTCAATGCAACACTATTAACTCCAGTAGAAATTGCTCCGTTTGTGCTAAGCATTCTTCCTTCTAAGTTACAATTCCCACCTAAAGTAATAGCTCCAGGATATGAAAATAAAGTTCCTTTTATACTAGTTCGATTACTAGCTAAAGTTGGTGTTGCTGAAATAGCTCCGTTAGCAATCCAAAAAACATTAGCAGGTCTTAATCCACCAGCTAAAATAACAGTTGAGCCTATTCCTACTGTAAACGCACCTTCAAATTTGAAAACATAAAAATCATTAGCTCCTCCTTTAAGCGTTATAGTTCCTGCTAAGCTTCCTGCTGAAGGTATGGAATATACTCCAGGATTAAGAGTTTCTCCGCTTCCAAAAGCAGCAGGATGAGAAAAGTTTGTAACAGGAAGATTGTTCAGGTTAATATACATCCAAAGCATGTCTTCTCTAGCTTGTAGCGTTGTAGAATCATTATGATAAACAGTCCCAACAAAAGACGGAGGTCCATCACATCCAGTAATTGCACCAGTATGTGAGCCAACATCGCCTTTAAGCGTTCCTGAATTTGTAACTGCTCCGATACCAGCGTAAGCTTCAAAAGAAGAAAGCACTCCTAATGGAATAGGTGTTTGTCCAAACATAATTGCTGGAGTTAACAATAGTGCGATAGCTAGTATTATATTTTTTGATTTTCTTATCATATAAAAATAATTAGAGATTCATAGCGATTAAATCAGTACTTCAAGTTCCAGAAACTGTAACCGAGAGATTGTAAAGTCTGTGCTTTTAACCCTAGCACAACCATAAAACCGAATAATAAATTTGTAACTAATTGCTGCATTATGTGCTGTATATTTTAATTCTTTTCAAAAGTAGTCAATGCTTTGCCGAACAACGATTAAATGACGTTTTTTATCGACAAACATCCATTTATCATAGCTGAATTACGTAATTAGTAAAAGTTTTCCCTCTTTAAAAGGTCTTTGATAGCGTGGATTTATTTCGAAACAGAAAAGTGCCCTCTAATTTTCTAAATATTTTAAGAACTAGATTATGTTCTATGTTTGTATTTAATATAATATCAGAAATTTATTGTTTTAACCACCTTATACTTTTATTCCATTTACCATGCAATACATTCCTTATAGTCAGTTGACTCGTTTCAAACAATGTTTACTTAGGTAGAGCAATTGAAATATTTACGATTCCTATTATTTCAACTCCTAATAAAGTTGAAGTATGAGCAATAGAATTTGAATAGGTTAGAAATTCTTTAAAGTCACTCTGCTCTAAAGAAACGATGTTGAATGTTTCAGTTTTTCCATCTTAATCTGTTTGTTTTAACCTGTAGTATGAGATCTCAGCATAAGAAGAATTTTAAATCCAAGAGTAATTTGAAACTCTAGCGCTATTTCCAACTCCCTTAAGATCTGAATAGTTTTCCAAGCTTGAACATAAAAACTCCGTCTAAACTTCTCAATATTGAGAGAAAAAGACGGAGTTTTATCGGTGGTTTGATTGTAATATCAAGGGTATGCTCTTACTGTTTATTGTTTCGACAACTGAATACTTTTTTCACCATTATCGACATAATACATTCCTTTTGGCAAATGACTCATGTCTAATAATGTTTTCTTTGATGGAGAAAGTGAAATGTTTACATTTCCCGTTACTTCAATTCCTATAGTATTAAAAATACGAATTGGATGGTTTAATTCTGCACCTAACAATGTTGAAGTATGTGAAACAGGGTTTGGATAAGCTTGTAATTCTTCGACTTCATTTTGCACTACAGAAACAATGTTGAATGTTTCAGATTTTCCGTCATAATCTGTTTGCTTTAATCTATAATAAGAAATACCACTATAAGGAGAAACGTCTAACCAAGAGTAATCTGATATTTGCGAACTATTTCCAGCGCCTGGCAATGTTTGAACAGTTTCCCATGATATTCCATTTGGAGAACGATCGATTGTAAAGTAATCGTTGTTTAATTCGCTTGCGGTTTTCCATGAAAGTTTTACATCACGGTTTTGCTTTACTGCATCGAAAGTGATGAGTTCAATTGGGAGAGTTGAGGTGCCTGTTACAGATATAGTTTCATTGGCAATTGATTGACCATTACTTTTCTCAAGGTGTATTTGAAATGCCAAAGTGCTACACATCAGACTTTCCACACTCGCGTTTTCGCAGGCAGGATAACCTATGTAATTACCAGCTGATTCATCTTGACCTGAACCTACATGGTCATTAATTTCAACAAATATATTCGAGTTTTCGCAATTTACTCCCCCTTGTAATGTGTTGATTGTAGGAGGATTATTTATAATTTGCCCATTATTTTTGTAAAATTCTACGGTATAGGAATACATTATTTTAAAATTCATACCAGAACTACTTTGACAATTATATGGTGCAGCAGTTTGACCGTTATTGGTGTTTTTAATTGCTGTAGTATTTAAAGTAACAACCAAAAACTTATTGTTTGAATATTCATAATTAAGTGTATAAATATAATTTTGTGCTTGCACTCCAAAACCAACAATAAAAATTAAAAAGAAAGAGATAAGTAATTGTCTCATTGAGTAGTATTTTAGATACACCTCAAAAGTATCATTAGCTTTTTAACCTACTGCCATTAACCATAGCTAATTAACCATAAAGCCTTGTTTACTATAGACGAATTACGTAATTAAGATAAGAAAAGGCTCTTTAACGAATGTTTTATTGAAAAAAAACTGTCTATAAAATCAAAAAGCTTCGTCTCATTTTCTCAATTACAAGAATAATGGACGAAGCCTTAAATATTTTTGAAAAAGAATTGTAAACTATCTAAATAAATCTTACTGCTTTAACAACCGAATACTTTCATCGCCATTCACAACGTAATACATTCCGTTCGGCAAATTACTCATGTCTAATAATGTTTTCTTTGATGGAGAAATTGAAATATCTATGTTTCCTGTTACCTCAACTCCAACTGTATTGAAAATACGTACTGGCTTATTTGAATCTACTCCTATTAAAGAAGAAGTATGCGAAACTGGATTTGGATATGCTTGTAATTCCTCAACTTCATTTTGCTCCACAGAAACGATATTGAATGTTTCAGATTTACCATCGTAATCTGTTTGCGTTAATCTGTAATAAGAAATCCCAGCATAAGGAGAATTATCAATCCATGAGTAATTCAAAACTCTAGTACTATTTCCAGCACCTAATACAGTTTGAACATTTTCCCAGGACATTCCATCAGCAGAACGTTCAATTGTAAAATAATCGTTATTTAATTCACTTGCGGTTTTCCACAACAATTCTACCTGACGATCTTGTTTTACTGCATCAAAAGTGATGAGTTCTATTGGAAGGGTTGAGGTTCCCTGCACAGAAATTGAATTATAATCGTAACCTTTTAATTGAATTACAAATTCTACATTATTGCATATTAAACTTTCAACCGTTGCAGTAGCGCAAGTCGATTCACCAACCCAAATATTTCCATTTGTTTTGCCTGATCCTTTTCCTGTAGTATTTGGAATATCAAAGAAACTTGATTGATCATCACATTTAAAATTGCCTTGCAATGTATAAATATCTGAATCCTTAAATTTTCTTTCTTTTCCGTTTTTATAAAAGTTAACTGAGTAATCAAACAGAACGTTGAAATTATAGCCATTTGGACAATGACCTGAAGGAGTAGAGGTCTCAATCCCTGTAGTTGATAATTCAATAACCATTGTAATTCCATTATTTGTTGTTACAGAAGTACTAAAGTGATATTGTGCATTAGCCCCAAAACCAACTGCAAAAATCAAAAAGAAAGTTATAAATAATTGTTTCATTGTGCGTGCATAATTATATTCTGTGCAAATATATACTCTTTTTAAGTATGCATGCATAACATTTGTTACACAACCCTAAAATAAATTGTAAAAACAATGACGAAAGTCAGTTTTAGAGTAAAGGTTCCTTTGTATTTAAGGCCTTCAAGAAGTATTCATATTGAGATTAAGTTATAAACAATTAGTCAAGAAGTTATTAACTGCAAAAACAGCAGTATTAATTAATAGAGATCAGGTCGAAAACAGCTACAAATATTAATGATTTTTATTCAACTGCGGTGATTGTATTAATCCTGATTATCACGGAAGTTTTCACATAGCTTATTCAGCTAAAAAGAACTGAGATAAAACAGAATAGATTTACTCATCACAACTTCAAACCGTATCAATCAATATTTGGTTGAATTTGAAACTTTGCAAAAAGAAAGAAGAAGCTCGACTTAGCTTAACATTTCAAAAGAGAAAATGGAAAGAACTACCGGGAAACATTCATTAACAATTCACAATTGATATTTATCAGTTAGAATCCTTCCCAAACATCCAAAAATTCATCATTCATAACTCATAAATCATCATTAATCACATTTTTCCAAATAAATCTCAAAAAAACTTCATTTTTTATTTCACACCAACTCCTCAACAAAAACAAGCATCTATCCGAATTTTACCACTTACAAACGAAAGACATTCGACAACAAGTGGTAAATACCCGTATAAAGTTTGCACCTCTCCCCACCTTTGCAGTGTCGATGACTGAGAGACAGTTCGATATACAAGTTCAAACAATTATTAATTAAAATTTACAGACATGAACAATTTAAGAAACACAGTTAGTTTAATCGGGAATTTAGGTGCAGATCCAGCGATCACACAATTCGGAGACAAAAATTCAGTAGCACGTTTTAGTTTAGCAACACACGAATCTTATAAAGATAAAAAAGGTGAATGGGTAGACAACACGACATGGCACAATGTAGTTGCCTGGGGAAAAGCAGCTGAGCTTTGCGAGAAACTACTAAAGAAAGGATCTGAAGTCGTTTTGGAAGGAAAGTTAGTGAACGATTCTTATGAAACTAAAGAAGGCGAAAAACGCTACAAAACAGAAATTTCGATGCGTGAATTCATGGTATTGAACCGTGATAAAGACGAAGCGAAAACAAGTAAAAAATAAAAAGTTTGGTTGGTTGGGAGTGTCCAAAGTAATGGTTGGGCACTCTTTTAAAACAAAATGTTTAAAACAAGTATTAATCCTAAACACATAATATCATGAGAGTACAACAAATGAATCACGTAAATTTAATAGGTCAAATGTCATCAGATCCAAAATTTGTAGAAATGGAAGGAGGTAAAAAAATAGCTCGCTTCTCTTTATCCACAAAGGAGACTTACTTGGATGATGAAGGAAATACAAAAGACACTAAGAATTGGCATAAAGTTACCGCCTGGGGAAAGTGGGTGCCAATTTTAGAACAACTTGGATCGAAAGGGCAATCTTTGGCAATCGAAGGAAGATTGAGATCACGCTTCTATAATTCAAATGGAAAACGTCAATCGTATACTGAAATAGAAATCAACGATTTAGTCATTTTGTAAAGGTTTGATAGTGATAAAAGCATGTTAATGAGTATTAATCATCCGGTGGATATCGGATTAAAAACAAGAAATCATGAGAAATCAAGTTCAGTTAATCGGAAATATAGGAATCGATCCAGAGATCACAAATTTTGAAAGTGGCGCAAAGAAAGTGCGTTTTACATTGGCTACGAATGAAAGATATGTGGACAAAAACGGTGATAGAAAAGACAAAACATTTTGGCACAACATCCATGCTTGGGGACCAACAGCAAATTATATTGCTAAGTCAGGAAAGAAAGGAACTCAGATTGCCATAACAGGAAAACTAGTTACAAGAAAGTACTTGTCTAAAACTGGAGAGTCGAAATCATTTACTTCGATTGAAGTGAAAAATGCAGTGGCTTTAAGCTAAAAATAATAACATTTCAGATTCTCGGAAAGTCAATTAGAAAATCCTAAACAAGATTAAGCCACAGATTATTCGAATTGAAAAGACGGTAGAAAACAGAAATCATAAACGAAAAAATACCTCTTGCTATTTAACCAGTAGCTTACCCCCTAAATCAAAAACGGTATGCAACCCAAAATAGGTTTGGTTAGGTTTAATAATAAGGTACGTGGCATTGTGCTACGTACTTTTTATTTTTTGATCCCACAAGTTTTTCAAATATTCATGAACTATAACGACCGAGAAAAGCATTAAGAAATTGTAGAAAACATCTTCAATTGGAATTGAAAGAATACGGAACCCCATAATTTCTTCTGGATTATACCAAACCACAGGATCATCTGTCGCTACACCAGTTAAAACACCATTCACAATTAAAAATGGAATTTGCGTAATCATAAAAGCAACAATAAAATAAGGATACCATTTCGGAGTGAATCCAAAATAGACAATCCAGTTTACTATTCCAGCGCCAAATAAAGCTACAGCAGTATACCAATTGTCATGATAAATGGTAGCCAAAACAAAACATACAATTGTAAAGAGTAGAGAAAAATAATAAGAGAATTTGACAGGACGGAATTTTGGGAAATATGCTCGCACTACTTCGTAAATAAATACACAAGCATAAGGAATTGTGAAGAAGAACATGACTTCTTCTACAGGCAAATTAAAAAATGAAATTCCACTTAAATATTCTGGATTAAAACCCCAAACTCCAATGTCTGTAAAGTAAATATCCCAAGCAACAAAGACACTTCCTATGATTAGAATTGCTGGAATCAAAGTTTTCCAATGCGTATAAAAGTGAACTTTTTTATCGAAAGAAAGAAACAATGGTCCTGCGATACTCAAGACGTTAATCCATAAATATAAACTCATTTTCTCTTCGTTTTTAGATGATAAGCTTTGCGTGATTCATGGTAATATTTCATTGGAACAATTAACATTCCGAAACAAGCACCGTCCTCTTTACCACGTTCTTTATGATGAACTTTGTGCGCTTTTCTGATGGCCATTAAATAAGGTCCATCTAATTTATCCATGAATTTAAATCTTCTGTGAATAAAAACATCATGAAAAAGGAAGTAAGCTAAGCCATAAGTGGCAATTCCAAAACCAACCCAAACAAAAAAGTATCCTTGATACATTATCCCCAACATGATTAACAACCAAGATGGAATTGCATAAATTAAAAAGAAAATGTCATTCTTTTCAAATGGACCTGGTTCTGGTTGATGATGATCTTTATGAAATTTCCACAAAAAACCGTGCATAATATATTTATGATTGAACCAAGCACTGAACTCGGTTAAAACAAATGTTAGAATTAATACTAATGGACCCCACCAATACATTATAAAACGATATTTAATATGAGAAAAAATACAATCTGTAAAAAATATAAAACAGTTGCCACTTTATTTTGTTCTGCTAATTTCATGGAAAAATAAACCAATTGAATCACAAATGCAATTAAAAACCAACCCACAAAATTAGAAAAAGGAATATCTCCACTCCATGTCCAATAATCACTTTGAATAGCGATTGGTTCAATTAGCAAATCCAGGAGAAGCATTAAGAATGTTCCGATAACTGCTTTAAAAAACCAATGAATTTTTAATCTTTCAGCAATTGAACCTGAAATTATCGTCAACATCACCCAATTAATTCCGATGATTAAAGGAACGCCATACCACAATGGACCTAGATTATTTCCGTAAACATAATTACCAAACAATAGACCTGTATGAACACCGAGCCATTCGGCAATCATTCCAATTGAGAATCCTGCAAAAACAAAAGAGTAAAAACGAAGACTATGATTTTTTAATGCTATTAATAAAACAACAAAAGAAATCATCAAATTCATGAAAGAAAGTGGAAGAAAATCTTCTCTCCAAGAAGAAGTTAGTCCTACAATTCCAACCAAATAAAAAATCACCAGCACTAAAATAAGTACTAATGATTTCATTTTCAATAATCTTTGAAATAATACGTTTTGTTTCATCTTTTGCTAAAAATATAAAACAATTGATGGACGAAAAAGTTTATTTCCATTCTTTAATCCCTTTGTCAAGTTCTAAAACATAGTGAAATCCTAATTCTTTCATTCTTTCCATAGCGACTTTACTTCTCACGCCGATAGCGCAATATACTAGGTATTTTTGATCTCTAGGCATGAGCGTTAACACATCATCCATATCGCCTCCATTATACTCAACTAATTTTGAACCTTCGATGTGTTGAACATCATATTCTTCAACCGTTCGTGTGTCTAAAAGAATGTATTCACCTGTCTCTAAAGCTTTTTTAAATTCAGCGTTACCAACACTTTCGAATCTTTCTTCTGGAGTGTTTTGTGCGAATAAAACTTGTGTAGATGCAAAAAGTAAAGCGAATAATATTGTCAATGTTGTTTTCATAAATAAAATTTTAGTTCATTCAAAAATAGATAAGTTCTTTCATAGAACCTATTCATTTGACAATTTTTAAGAAGAAACGAAATAGTAATTGTAATTTTGTCCCAAGAATGAGTGTTTTTAATAATATTGGGGCAAATTCAAAATGGAAAAAAAAGTTGTAAAGCGTATTGTGTTGATAGCTGGTGGTTCAGGGCTAATTGGTCTAGAAGTACAAAAAGAACTCAATAAGTGTGGTCATGAAGTGCGTGTTCTTACGCGTGATGAAGAACCAAAAGCACCTTATTTCCATTGGGATCCAAAAAAGAAAGAAATTGATCGTGAAGCTATAAAAGGAGTTCATGTAATCATTAATCTTGCAGGAGCAGGAATAGCTGACAAAAAATGGACCGATAAAAGAAAAGAAGTCATCTTTAATTCTCGTATCAAACCAACTCAATTTCTTCATGAAATAAGTCAAAACATTCCATCATTAATGCAATATATTTCAGCATCAGGAATTACTTGCTATGGATATGAAGACGAAATTAGATTGCATAAAGAAAGTGACGAATTTGGAACAGATTTTCTTTCTACAGTTGTAAAAAGATGGGAAGAAGTAGCAGATTTATTTTCTCCTCAACAGAAGGTTGTTAAAATAAGAACCGGTGTTGTTTTGACTGAAAAAGGTGGAGCTCTTCCGAAAATTTCTATCACAATTAAAAAAAGTGTTGGTGCACCGATAGGAACTGGAGAACAAGTTATGCCATGGTTGACGTTAAAAGACATTGCGAGAATTTATGCACATGCTGTAAACGAACAACTGGATGGAGCGTATAATGCATGCAGCGCAAATATTACCAACGCAAAATTGACGAAAGCTATTGCTAAGAAATTAAACAAAACACTTTGGTTACCAAAAATACCGAGTTTTGCTTTAAACTTAGCGCTAGGTGAAATGGCATCTGTCGTTTTGGAAGGAGTTAGAGTTGACAACAGCAAAATTACTCAGACAGGATTCGAATTCAAACACAAAACAATAGAAGAGGCGTTGACTTATATTTACGATAAAGATGAAGAGGATTAATTGATAATTGATAATTGATAATTGATAATTGATAATTGATAATTGATAATGAAGAGACAGAGAAATTTGTTCCGATGAAAGGAAAATTGGATGATTTTATCATTTTTAATCAACAATTAAAAATCCCTATCGCGTTAAACATTAAATTAAACATTTATAATTAATCATTACTAAAACGCTTTTCCACGCATTTTTCGCCATAAATAAAGCAACACAAATCCTGCAACTAAGGTAATTGCAAAGAATATTGCAGCATATCCATATTCTCCGTAAATAATTTTACCGGTTGTAAATAGACATCCATAAACCATAATTGTACCTGCTATAACCGCTAGAATACCCGTTGGAACTGACCATTTTTCTTTTGTCGTGATGATGTCAATATTTTCACTTTTCGCTTGATCAACAACATTTTTCCAGCCTGGTCCTCCCGGTTGAATTTTCTGATAGAAATTATACAACACTTTCTTGTCTTCTTTTGGAGTAATAAAAGTGGCGATTAACCAACAAATTGTTGTCACGAGAACAACAAATGGATATTGAAGCCATCCTTCAAAAACTCCCTCTTGGAAAGTTCCGTCAAGTAAGTTCCCACCAAATAAATACACTCCTAAAGAAGTAAAGTTGAGTAGAATTGAAATGACTCCAGAAACAAACATCGCTGTGATTTCGCTCCAAGCGTTTATTCTTGACCAAAACCAACGCAAGATAAATACCAATCCTGTTCCTGCGCCAAACATGATAATGATATCGAAAAGTTGCATTGCATTATTCAACAATAATGCGATAATCGCACTAATAATCATCAACAAAACAGTAGAACCACGACCAACTCTAACCAATTCTTTTTCAGATGCATTCTTGTTGATGTGCTGTTTATAAAAGTCATTTACGATATATGAAGAGCCCCAGTTTAAATGTGTGGAAACAGTCGACATATATGCCGCTCCTAAAGAAGCCAAAACCAATCCCAACAAACCAGCTGGCAACATTGTCAACATTGCAGAATATGCCAAATCGTGACCTAATTTACTTTCTTCAACATTTGGAAATGCGGCTTGGATACTCGCAATATCTGGGAAAATTACAAGCGAAGCCAAAGCAACAATTATCCATGGCCAAGGACGCAAAGCATAATGCATTACGTTAAAAAAGAAAGTTGCTCCAACGGCGTGATTTTCATTTTTAGCAGCCAACATTCTTTGTGCGATATATCCACCTCCACCTGGTTCTGCACCCGGAAACCAAGAACTCCACCATTGCACTGCGAGTGGAATTACCAGCAGACTGATGAACTTTTCTTTATCGCTCCATCTTGGAACTAAATCGATTTTATCTCTTACATTTTCGTGGGTAATTAACTCCGCTAAACCTCCAACTTCTGGTAAATTCACTAAATAATAAGCGGCTCCAATAGAACCTGCCATTGCAACAAAGAACAAGAGGAAATCTGAATAAATTACACCTCGAAATCCTCCAATAGCACTAAACAAAACAGTGATTGTTCCAGCGATTCCAATTACTTCCAAAGAAGAAAGTCCGAGCATCACTTGTCCTATCTTTATTGCAGCAAGTGTAACGGCAGCCATTGCCAAAACGTTGAAAGCTAATCCTAAATAAATTGATCTAAATCCACGTAAAAACTTTGCTGGAGCACCGCCGTAGCGCAATTCGTAAAACTCCATATCGGTTTCAACATTAGATCTTCTCCATAATTTTGCATAGACAAATACCGTAAGCAGTCCTGTGATTAAAAATGCCCACCAAACCCAGTTTCCAGAAACGCCATCGTTACGCACAATATCTGTGACAAGATTGGGAGTATCGGTTGAAAACGTTGTAGCTACCATAGAAAAACCCAATAACCACCAAGGCATATTTCTTCCCGATAAGAAGAATTCAGTACTGTTTTTACCCGATTTTTTAGAAACAATAAATCCAATGGCAATTACTGCAACAAAAATGAAAATAATTATTCCGTAATCTAATGCTGTTAATGTCATAGTATAGCTGTCTATTGCTTGATTTTAAACGAGTAAAAAAGCAATTTTATTTATTTCGGTTAAAATTAGAATTTATTCTAACGAATATTAATAATTAGCGGAAAATAATGAAGAAAGTAAGGGTTGAGGATTGCGAGAGGAATTATTATAAAAAAGTTTCTAGTCGTTTCACAATTTCATCTGAAGTTGGTAAAAGTCCTCTCATTTCTTTTGGGAGTTTGTCTTGGATTTGATAAGTGGCTATCCCCATTGGACTATGCGTACCTTTCAATGCATATTCAACTGTAGTTCGATCCTTTGATTTACAAATAATGATTCCAATAGAAGGATTTTCTTCCTCTGTTTTAATTTGCTCGTTTAAACATGTTAGATAAAATTGCATTTTTCCAGCAAATTCAGGTTTAAACTTAGTTGTTTTTAGTTCGATTGCAATCATAGATTTCAAACGTCTGTGAAAAAGTAATAAATCAATAAAAAACTCTTCGGTACCTACTTTTAAGCGGTATTGATTTCCCATAAATGCAAAATCACCACCCATTTCAAGTAAGAATTTGCGTATGTTTTGAATCAAATTCAACTCCATTTCTCGCTCAGAATAAGACTCACCCATTCCTAAAAAGTCAAAGTTATATTCATCTTTAACAGCCAATTTTGCTTGATGCTTATAATTTTCAGATAGTGTTTTATCAAAGTTGGTTTGATTACTTAAAAAGCGCTCGTAAGAATCCCCTTCGATTTGGTGAATAAGCACATCTTTTGTCCAACCGTATTTCTTCGTCATTTTAATATAAAACTCACGCTCTAAATCGTCTTTACATTTTTCTAGAATGACAATATTATGTGACCATCCTATTTCTGCCACCATTAGTGGCAGTTTTGTATTGTCCTTATATTCAGTATAAAAGACTCGCATTCGCCATAAGTTACGACTGGAAAAACCCAGCACTCCTGGGAACTCTTTTTGAAGATCTTGAGATAAGTTTTCTACGATAGATTTACCCCATCCATAAGCTTCTTGTCGCTCCACAATGGATTTACCTATTGAAGTATATAAACTTATTAAATGAGTGTTTACAGCTTTAAAGGCTTCGTATTGAGATTTGTATATCTCCTGTTTTATTTCTTCTAAAAATAATTTGTACAATGATTTATCAGGTGCCTTCATGTTTGTGATTTAAATGGTTAATTATGATGCTACTCTTTATTAAGTTACAAATAATTATTCCATTGACAACCAAATGCATAAAAAACAATTCAATTTATTCTGAGGGTAATTAGCTAATAGTGGATAATATTTATTGAAGCTATCGTATTAAGAGTATAGAGTGATAATCATCAATGTTTTTTGACAGAATTCAAAACTCACACCAATGGTGCGAGTTTTGAATTGAACGATAAATTTGAATAATTGAATTCTGCCACTAATGGTGGCAGAATTTTAAAACACTGACAATCAAAGCCCAAAACTATCTATAAATAAGGAACGATTTAGATACATACTTTTAAACTTTGAATTTTTTTCACAAACCACGACCAGCTAAATTCTCCAACTAGCGGTTGGAGTTTTAGATTTATTTCAAACAAGTTGAATAATTTATAATTGAAATAATAGTAAAAACTGCTCTTACCCTATTTACAATCAACAATTCGCGCCACAGTTTTTTTTCTTACCATTAGAAGGGAAAAGCACTAACTCCTTTGATTTTAGATAAAGCGATAAACAATAAGTGCTAGGTTCTATTTGTTACGATATAAAATCCTCTCCCTTAATCCATCTCCAAAGAGGGAAACGCTTCGAATTCTGGTTTTTAAATTATGAAATGCTTCTTTGTTTTATTGTTGAAGTTCTTCTGAAAAAGGAAGCACTTTTCTACATCCCTCTTTGGAGAGGGGCTGAGGGAGAGGACTCAACAAGATAAATTAAAATCCGTGATTATCCGCGTTGCTTGCATATGCGTCATCCGCGTTCCAATACAGCGCAACCTGAAAAAATAAATCCAAATTTCCCTCCCACATCTCAACTATTTCACTATCTTAATTATAAACATAACATCCATTGCAGTGTTTTTAATTTGAAAATAATTTAGAAAATTGACGTTAATCAAAATAATGTTATTACATTTGATTATAATATTGTCAATAAAATGTTTAAAAAGATATCAAAATGACGAATTTACAAAAGGGAGATGTTGCTCCAACATTTAAAGCTAAAGATCAAAATGGGAAAGAAATTTCTCTATCTGATTATAGTGGGAAGAAAGTGGCGTTATATTTTTATCCAAAAGATATGACACCAGGTTGTACAAACCAAGCTTGTAACTTACGTGATAATTTCGCTGGATTAGAAAAAGAAGGCGTTGTTGTTTTAGGAGTTAGTCCAGATGCGGAAGCACGTCACCAAAAGTTTATTGAGAAATATGATTTGCCTTTTCCATTAATTGCAGATACAGATCATGAAGTAATTAACGCTTATGGTATTTGGGGACCTAAGAAATTCATGGGAAAAGAGTATGATGGATTGCACAGAACAACATTTTTAATTAATGGAGATGGTAAAATTCATGATGTAATTAAAAAGCCTAAAACAAAGGCACATGCAGAGGAAATATTAGAAAGTTTTAAATAAAAAGAATACAATAAATCAACCAAATCACAATAATTTTATCAGAACGTAAAAAGATTACGATCTGCACACCTAAATTTGCTAAAAATAAACGATATGGCAGAAGTTAAGAAAGTAAAAGAGAAAGCAAAAGTAAATGAAGATAAGCTAAAAGCGCTTCAACTTACGATGGACAAAATGGACAAAACCTACGGGAAAGGTTCAGTAATGAAACTAGGAGATGGAGCAGTTGAGGATATAGATGTTATTTCTTCAGGATCTGTAACATTAGACATCGCGCTTGGCGTTGGTGGATTCCCAAAAGGTAGAGTTATAGAAATATATGGACCTGAGTCATCAGGTAAAACAACATTGGCTATTCACGCCATTGCAGAAGCTCAAAAAGCAGGTGGTATTGCAGCATTTATTGATGCAGAACACGCTTTTGATCAATTCTACGCGAAAAAATTAGGAGTTGATACCGACAATCTAATTATTTCTCAGCCAGACAATGGTGAGCAAGCATTAGAGATTGCAGATAACCTTATCCGTTCAGGTGCAATTGATATATTAGTTATTGACTCAGTAGCTGCACTTACACCAAAAGCAGAGATTGAAGGAGAAATGGGTGATAGTCAAATGGGGTTACAAGCGCGTTTAATGTCTAAAGCATTGCGTAAACTGACTGGATCTATTCACAAAACGGGAACATGTTGTATTTTCATTAACCAATTGAGAGACAAGATTGGTGTAATGTTCGGAAGTCCGGAAACCACAACAGGTGGAAATGCATTGAAGTTTTACTCTTCAGTACGTGTTGATATTCGTCGTTCAAGCCAAATTAAAGATGGTGACGAAGTAATTGGTAACCGTACGAAGGTGAAAATTGTTAAGAATAAAGTAGCTCCACCATTTAGAAGAGCAGAGTTCGACATTATGTATGGACTAGGAATTTCTAAAGTTGGAGAAATCTTAGACCTTGGAGTTGATCTTGATATCATCAAGAAAAGTGGATCTTGGTTCTCTTACGGAGAAACTAGATTAGGTCAAGGACGTGATGCAGTAAAACAAATCATTGCAGATAACGATGAAATGATGATTGAATTAGAAGCGAAAATTAAAGAAGCTCTTGCTTCCTCAAAGGAGCAAGCGTAATTGCATATCGTTTATGTGAGAGGTGTGGAGAAATCCACACCTTTTTTGTTTTTAGTGCTATTCATATGTGAAATTTAAAAATCAAAATAATGAAGCTTTAAAAATTAGACAAATTTCTAAGTAACAAAACAAGGACATTCACGGACCATTGAAAATCCTTACAGTATTGTTAAGTAATATAGTTTATTTCCCAAAAATAGATGTACAGCCAGTTGATAACCCGATTCAAGTAAAATAACTCGCACTAAATAATGTTAAACTTCGTAGTCATAATTTTCTTTATTTCATCAACGAATTAATATCATCAATTAATTTTTGCTCTCGTGGTTCCAACTCTCCATCAGCTGAAGCGAGTTTAATTAAATCTGCTAAAACCTCTTTCCCCTTCTCAGAAGTAGAAAAAACAACATCATCCTTTGTTAAAGTTGGCAAATCTCGCATATTCATTAAATCAAAAAGATCTTTCTTTTCACTTGCGGTGAAATCATCTAAGCAGGAAATTTTGTCTGAAAGAAAATTCTTTTCTTCATCCTCAATAACACCATCAGCCTTAGATAAATGGATCATTAGCTTAATTTCATTTTTCTTATCCTCCTTACTTTTGTGCTTTTTCGTTTTGAAAAGTTTACCGAATATTCCTCCAACAGCTTTACCTGTATTTTTTAGGTCACGTTTTACTTCTTCTGCTTGTGAATGGAAAACTAATTCCGGCTTATTAAATACATTAATAATACTTAAAGTGTGTTCCGTATTTGTTAACATGTGTTTATACGTTATTTGAACACATGGAACAACTTCATAATATAGATTTTCCGTAAGTACTTTCTCGAATGAATCAGAATTTAAACCTAGTTGACGTCTAAACTCCTCCGCATAAGAAACTACCATTTGATCATGGTTAGAAAGAATATTTTCGTTAATGTTCGTATACATTCTTGATACTTTTCCTGACTTATTAACGTGCAGTAAAACTTTTTCATCATCCAAATCCGGAAGTGTATCCCCTAAGTTAACAAATTCATCTTTACTATAATTTGAAATTGTAGATTTGATATAGACGACCACTCCAGTTTCCCCAGTTGCTTCACAAGTAGGGCAATCAATTTTACCATACTTCTCTTTATCTCCATAACAATGTGAACATGTTATCTTCCCTTTTCCGGTGCAATCATGACACTGAATTTCACCTTTACCTGAACAAGGAGAACATTTTATTTCGCCTTTACCTACACAGTCTCCACATCTTACCTCTCCTTTACCTCTGCATTTAGTGCATTGCTTGCGCTTCTTAGGTCGAGAGTTACCATTTGCAAACTTACCATCACTTACCATTACAAAACCTTTACCTCCACAACCAGCAATTGAAGAGCCAGATAGACTAACTAACCCTGAACCTAAAGTGCTACCGCATTTAATCATACCATCACCACCACACTTATTACATGTATTTTGACCATCACCATCACAATCTCGACAAATTACTTTTTTATCACCATCACAAGTTGTGCATGTCCATTCGTGTCTTCCTCCACATGTATTATCGTCACAAGTAATGTGTTTTTCACCTGAACATTCACTACAAGTTTTCACCTTAGTTTCTTCGGGTATAAAATATAATCTTTGACTAGGTGAAACTGCGTTATTGCCATTTGTGTCCAAAGCAAAATTGAAATAAAAAGCAGTAGGATTATTATCTAAGGCAGGAACTTTTGAGAAGCTAGAAGTTAATGTGCTAATTAACTTATCTGAATGCATGATCGATTTATCTCCATGCGCGGCCTTTCCCCCTTCCAATTCTTTCATTGGATCTACTAGTGGTCCATGCATTGGGAATTCCATGCGATTAAGTGATCTGTTTGCAGATTCAGCTTTGTATTTTATAAAAAGAAAATTCGCTCTTTTGAGAGCGTTTTCTTCATTAAATATCATCTTATCATATTCACCAGAATTAAGCGATTTGATGCAATCCTTTGCTTCAGAAAGTGTGTACTCTTTTATTTGATTTTCAGCTTGGTCTTTCATGTGGTAAGTTTTTGTTTAAGTAGTAAATAAAAATAATTTAAATAGAACGATTTAGTGGCAATGATTAATCAAAGCTAGCACATATAGCAGATCTTATTAAAGATAAGACTTATCACTCCTCATGACAATCCGCTAAACACTATGCGTATACCCAACAATTACCCCAAATATAACAATTCCAACACACTATCCACAAATAAGGATAATACCCCTCCTTTAAATCACCAACATACACCACCCATCCATAAACCATCAAATAATCCCCACAAACCCTCCCAAATCAAACCTACTTAATTATCTTTATCAAATCAGTTAAAAACAAAGAAACATGCAAAACAAAATATACGGAGTAGTAGGTTGCGGTTGGCTAGGTCTTCCAACTGCCAAAAAATGGATTCAAGAACAAAAAACTGTTCATGGAACAACAACTTCAATAGATAAAATTAAAAATTTAGAAACAGCAGGAATCATTGCTCATGTATTGGACAGCGAAAAAACCAATAAACCCGCTAAATGGCTTTCTGAGCTAGATTATATCTTACTGAATATTCCTCCATCAAGTTTGAAGGAAGAATACGGAAATTTTATGTTGAAAATTGTAAAGCAACTGAAACCTGAAGCGAAAATTATTTTCATTAGTTCTACTTCTGTTTATGCGAATAACAATGAAGAAGTAACAGAAGAATCAGAATTGGAAGGAACACGAAGAAATTCTGCTTATCTCATTAAAGCAGAACAAATGTTACAAGATTTTGCGAAGGACAGATTGACTATAATTCGCTTTGCAGGATTGGTTGGTGAAGATAGAAATCCAGCCAAATACATGCAGGGAAGAACAATTAGTGGTGGAAATGAACCTGTAAATCTAATTCACCAAGAGGATTGCATGGGAATGATTGATTGTATTATTGACAATTCAATTTGGGGAGAAGTTTTTAATGGATCTGCAGCTGTTCATCCAACGAAAAAAGAATATTATACTTTCGCAGCGAAGAAATTGAATATTGAACCACCTGCTTTTGATGATAAAAATAAGGATTATAAGATTATTGATGGTAGTAAGATAACTGAGAAATTCGGGTATGAGTTTAAGTATGTGGATCCTTTTGATTTTCCTAGTTAGGCTGAAAGGGTTTGTGTGTCATTCCTTCAGAACTTGTAAAAATAAATCATCGTTAATCCTAGGACTAACGTCCTAGGCTAACTCGTTTCGTTCCTTCAGAACTCTTGATACTATTTCATTGTTAACATTGAGATTTAAGCAAAGGTTGGGTAGTTTTATTCGTTCGGAAATTTTTGCGATTGTATAATAGATGAAATTGTCAAGATGTATTCATTAGACTTCGTTCTCCAACAAGACCCTCTAATCATCAAAAATCAAAGATTTTTATTGATTAAAGGATGACATCGGGACTGTTATTTGGAGTGAAAAAAGTGGGATAATCATGCAATGTCATCCTCCGAAAGAGAAAAAAATCCGCGTAAATCCGCGCTGCTTGCAGTTCTGCTGAGCTTGTCGATGTATTCTTTTTGCGGTGACTGAGCATTCTAAGATATAACCTAAATATTTTGATGTAATTTTTATTCTTTTAAAAACGTTTTTCATTTGCCGCATTGCCTTCGACAGGCTCAGTCAACGGATTGCTCTTCGGTGACTAGCCTGTCGAAGGCCCGCGTTCAATTACAGCGCAACATTGAGCACCAACCTGAGCACTAGTATTAAAAATAGAAATAAACAAAATGCTTCGAGGTATCCGCCACTAACTGATAAATCCCAATTACAAAAACGCAACTCGCTACAACCTGCATAGCAAAAGGTGTTTTGGAAAACCTATTTTCTAACCACGTTTCATTTCTTTCTGGCAACCAATGCAAAATCAATCCTAACACCAAAATGATTAACGGAATTGAAAAAGTAGTACACATTAAGATGAATGCATCCATATTAAATTGGAATTTCCAAACCATGTGATTGAAATAATCAAAGGGTTCGGATTTACCTTCTACCCTAAACCAAATTCTGGCAATGGTCATAAACGTAAACGTGGAGAAGATTTTCCAAATACGAACCAACCAATGATTAGAGTTTTCGTACGGAGAAATTTTCTTCCAGTGGTTATAGAAAATCAATCCCAAACCATTAAGCGCTCCCCAAATTAAATAGTTTTGATTTGGATTGTGCCAAAGTCCACCCACGACCATGGTGATCATAAGGTTCATATCCCGATAAATGATTGTTTTGGCTTTTGGAAACAACCACAAAATTGTAAAGTAAATGGCTATAAAAGCCAGTAATACATACAATAACCAAAACCATTTCGTGAAGAAAAACAGGAACAGAAAGATGATAGAAATTGTGGTTATTGAAGCGAATCCTCCCGTTCTATTTCCTCCTAAGGGAATATATAAATAGCTTTTCCACCATTTACCCAATGAAATATGCCATCTTCGCCAAAATTCAGCTGTGTTTAATGATTTATAGGGTGAATTAAAGTTCTTCATTAATTTGAAGCCCATTAATCTCGCAACACCTGTTGCCATGTCGGTGTATCCAGAGAAATCTCCATAAATCTGTAATGAATAAGCAAAAATGGCCACTAAACTCACAAATCCAGGATAAGATTCTGGTGAATCCACAATTTTATCTATAAAGTGCACCGCTATATAATCTGCTAGCACTAGCTTCTTGAAGATTCCTTTTAAGATTTGAAAAATAGCCCAACCAAATTCGGGTTTTGTTAGTGAATAAGGTTTACTGATTTGAGGAACAAATTCTTTCGCCCTTACAATTGGCCCTAAAATTAAATGCGGGAAAAAGGAAATAAAGAATGAATAATGGAATATATTTCTAATCGGTGGAACTTCCTTTCGATAAACATCAACGATATAACCAATGGAACTAAAAGTAAAAAATGAAACTCCCGCGGGAAGCAATAAACGATCAAAAATGTCATGTGTTCCATACGAACTGAATCCATTTTTGAAATAAGAAATCATGTTAAAGACTTCGTAATTGGTATGGAAAAATTCGTTGAAAGATGTCGTAAAGAAATAAGCGTACTTAAAATACGACAGCACCAATATGTTCAAGATTACCCCTAAAGTAAGAATGGTTTTTCTGGAAGTTTGTTTTGTCCGGGTTGCTATCAAATGACCAATACTGTAATTGGAACCGAGTGCAAAAACAAGTATGAAAACAGATAATCCTGAGGTTTTGTAGTAGAAAAATAAACTGATTGCTGTGAGGTAAATACTTCGAACCAACTTGTTCTTGTGCAGGAATGAAAAGAAAATCATCACCACCAAAAAGAACAACCAAAAGTCCAACCTTGAGAAGGTTAAATCAATTGGATTCAAAGAAAAAACGTCGAGCAAGCGTTCCATCTATTCTTTATTTAAAATTGTTATTGGTGGTTTATTCTCCATTTGTTCAATCCACTTTAAAAAAGCTTCAAAGAATAAATCTCCTTTTAAATGATAACCATCAACAGAAAAATGCACCAAATCACTTTTCATTAATTTATTGGTTGACCAAGTTTTTGACGAACCTAATTCTCCCATTAATCCATATAAATCCCAAACAGGAATCTCATATTTCTTCGCCAATTCGATAATTACAGTTCTTTCTCTGTCAATATTTTTATTCAAATATTTCCTCTTGTAATAAGAATCATTTGGAACAGTAAGTAAAATTGCGCAATCAGGATTCGCCAATAATACTTTCTTCATTAATCCTTCTAAATTCCTTTTATATTCTTGTGGATCAAATTGATCATAAGGAACATTCGCATCATTTGTTCCCACAGAAAAAGCAAAAAAATGCGGTGGCGCTTGTGATAATTGCTCCGTAAAACTCTCATTGTCTCGGTAAGTATATAATCCAGCTCCGTTAATTCCAATCGCTGTATAGGCAATTCCAGGCTGATTATTCATCAATTGAAATCCATATATAAAAAGCGATTTATTTCGAATAGAATCGGAGATTAAGCTGTCGTTCTTCTTGATAAATTCAACATCAAAAGAGGTGAATTCTTTCTTAAAATAAGTATCAGTGAATCCAAATTGTTCATTGGTAAATTGATGAACGATTGGATTTTTTATTGGATCATATTTTATGTTGTAAGCCAACTCACCCTTGTTATGATAAACTCGAATGTGATCGATGGGCAGCTTTTCATTATCCCCTTTATAATCAAATGATAAATTTAACTTGCGGTCTGTGGATGAAATTGCCGCTCCCAACAATCCGTAATGAACAGAATCAGAACGATGAATTACAGAACGATGTCCAGTCCATTCATTTTTTGAAGTAAAACCGTAATTCCACGGATTATTTGTTCTCGCCATTTTAAAAGGAAAAACCCAACCTCTTTCTCCGGGTAAATCTTCCCAATATTTAGCCAAATATTGACGCATATCATTGGTGTAAATATCAGCTTGAATATGCGAACCTCCAATATGATAGAAATTCAGTTTCCCATTTTTTGTTTTCACCATCTGTTGAATTTCAAAAAATAACTTTTCAAAAGCCGGACTTTCTTTGGTATAAAACTGATAATGATTTTGATCGAATCCAATAAAAGGATATTGACTTTGTACAGAAGTATCAATAATTCCAAACAAATCTTCATTCAGATAACCATTTAAAGAATCACTGTCTCTACTCAACAAAGATTTAGCAATAGAATCTAATTTTTGATCCATTGTCAACGTGTCATTTTTGATCAACGCTGTTTCTTGTCCATACAAATTGAACGTCAACATAAATATGAAAAATGTAACTGATATTTTAATTTTCTTTTGAATCATTCGTTGTTTTTAATTTATTGTAAGATGTCATGAAAGCATCGTAAAACTTCTGCGTTGCTATACTTGCTCCTTTTAATGTAAAATGCACATAATCTTGTCCAGCCAAACCTTTTTCAACCCATGCGACCATTGCATCTTCACCTCCCATTGCGGCATACATATCAAAATATGCACCGCCAATTTCCTTGGTCATTTTTCGCAATTTATCCACATATAAAGGCAACAATGGATAGGTTCGGTATTCTGCTTCGATGAGTGTTGACATATCGCTAGGCCCAATTACGATGATCATCGCATTCGGTCGCAAGCGTTTGATCGTATTCAATTGTCCTTTAAAATAACTTACAGACTGTTCAACATCTACTGTATCCTTGATGTAAGGAACTGAATTCCCACCAAATTGCATTATGAATAATTTTACATTTTGATCATCATAAATTTGCTTGGCTAAACTATTGTCAATTTTACCAAAGAAAGTACCGCTAGAACCTCTCATTGCAATGTTGTCCACTTGTACACCACCATCACCATCCAAAGAATACCCTAAAATATTAGGACTCATTTTAGCCGAGTATTCAAATTTTACTTTACCAGCTGCTCCAGGCAAAGTGAATTTATATTTATGGTATTTTCCATCGGCAATTAAAGAATCAGTTTTCACTAATTCCTCATTATTGTAAATCTTTAATTCACATCCTGCAAAAGCATCTGAATAATGTAAAGTAATACTTTTATAGCTTTTCGCGGTGCTGTATGCACGGAATCCAGGCTCAACTTCCATCCAAGCAGTTATAATTTTCAAACTATCAAGATTTACAGAATCACTAAATTCTGGAGTAAAACGTCCAACAGAATTCATAATTCCATATCTTTTATTAGACAATTGTTGTCCTCCAAAATTGGTATAACGTTGAAAGTTTTCTGAAACGGTTTGTGTAAAAGTAATGGTCTCGTAAACATTAACCGCAGGAATAAATCCAGGGCCAGATCCTCCAAATTGAGTTTGCAAACGTTGTCTCAAAAATGCAGTAACTCTATCTCCTTCTATCTGTGAATCTCCATAGTGCAGAATTCTAATTTTGTCTGAACCACCTGCCCTCAGCCTATTAAAAAAAGCTGCAAATTTATCTTTTCCATTTTTTGAGTAAGACAACAAATCACCGTCGCTAATTTTAAAATTCTTTACTTTTCCATGCGGATTTTCAACCTCGTCCACCATAGAAATATCGACATCTACAAAAAGTGAATCTAAATTAACTTCATGTCTTTTTTCATTTTTCAGGAGCTTGTTTTGCGATAAAAAACGAAACTCATAACCGAATATATCTCTCCTACCTGCGGGAACTGCATAGGTTATTAACCCCAAAACAATTAGGCATGCCAAAATGAACAAGACAATTTGAAAAGGTTTATACTCTTTCTGCATAGCTTACAAAGTTATGCAAGAAGTTGTTGCATAAACTATGTCCTAAAATAATTTTCAACAGGAAAGTGTGTGAGGACGTTTAAAAAGGTTAAACAGTTTTCGCAAGAATCGTAAAAGGCTTAAAGATGTTGAATTGCCTTTTCAAGGCGCTGATTAATTGTTATTATTTCAACCCAAGGTATCACCTTGGGTTGAAATAAACTGGCCCTTCAGGCCGAAGTCATGTTAAATTCCACAATGCTTGGCTAATGATCAATTGTATAAACAAATAAGATTTTTCTTCAAGTGTGTGAAGAGGGTTAAACAGTTTTCGCAAGAATCGTAAAGGGCTTAAAGATGTTGGGTTGCCTTTTCAAAGCGCTGATTTATTTGTTATTATTTCAACCCAAGCCGATACGTTGGGTTGAAATAACCTGGTCCTTCAAGCCGAAGTCGTGTTAAATTCCACAATGCTTATCTAATGATTAAATGTATAAACAAATAAAAAAATCTTCAGATGAAATCATAATGCTGAAAGGAATTTAGACCAAGGGTTTCTCGATAATTCATTTGGGCCGAAAGTCTAGTTTAACTCAGCAGGATGCAATGCGTCCTGCTGAGTTAAACTAGACTTTCACGCACTGAAAATGCAGCTCATTTTTTGAATACAAATTATGTTTTATGATTTTGAAAAGTATTCTACTGACCATTTGACTACTTTTAATTGTTTCACCATAATCTTAAGTCTATACAAAGTTCTCAGATTTTTAGACCCATATACTTATTCACAAAATGAAAGTAGGAGAATTATAACATTTTATGTAATTTAGTACCAATGAAACACATGACTGTAGTCGTATCTTTACTTTTTAGTTTCCAACTTTTTGCATCGCATATTGTTGGAGGAGAAATGTATTATGACTGCCTAGGCAACAATCAATATAGAGTAACAATTAAAGTTTATAGAGATTGTAATAGTAATGGTGCAGATTTTGACACCCCATTAAATATTGGTGTTTTTGATAAAGTAACGAATTCCAGAATTCAAACAACAGCTGTAAATTTCCCAGGAAGTCAAATTTTACCAGTCACTTTTAGTAATCCATGTGTAACACCTCCAAACAATATTTGTGTGCAAGAAGCGATTTACACAAAAGTAATTACGCTTCCCTCAAGTGCCAATGGCTATATTCTGGTTTATGAAAGGTGTTGTCGAGGTTCTGGCATCATTAATCTTATGAATCCGTCGGATGAAGGTTTAACGATGACTGCTGAAATTCCTGGAAATGCAAATGGAATTACTTGCAATAGCAGTCCACGTTTCACCAATTATCCTTCACTTTTATTGTGTAACAATGATGAATTAATTTTTGACCATTCAGCAACTGACCCTGATGGTGATCAGTTAGTTTATGAATTGTGTACTCCTTTTCATGGAGGATCAAGTGGAGATCCAGCTCCAAATCCACCTAATTTCCCTCCATACAATTTAATAGGTTGGGAGAATGGTTTTAATGAAACAATGCCCTTTGGAGCGAATGGACCAATTAGTATCAACCCAAATACTGGAGAATTAATTGCAGCGCCAGACCTCATCGGAAAATTTGTGGTTGGCGTTTGTGTATCTGAATATAGAAATGGAGTATTAATTAGCACCACCACAAGAGACTTTCTTTTCACTGTTTTTAATTGTGATATCTCAGCTGCGGCAGAGATTGTTGCACAAGATGAAATGTCTACATTCAATAGTCTGTGTGATGGAATTACAATCCAATTTGAAAACAATAGTTTCGGTGGAACAAATTACCTTTGGGACTTTGGCGTTCCGGGTGATCCAAATGCAAGCAGTACACAATTTGAACCAACCTATACTTTTCCTTCTGAAGGAACTTTCGTAGTCACTTTATATCTAAATCCCGGCTGGCCATGTTCTGATTCATCTACTCAAACTTTTGTTGTTTATGAAGGTATTAATGTAAAATTTGACCCTTCTGAACCACAATGTATTGTCGGAAATTCCTTTGATTTTGTAGGGGAAGGAGATTATGAGGCAGGAGCAACTTTTTTATGGGATTTTGGAAATAATGCGGTTCCAGCACAAGCCACAACCGAGTCTATTAGCGGTGTAACCTATGATAGTCCCGGAACATATCCTATTTCGCTTACCGTAAACTTCAATAATTGCCAAGAATCACATTTAGATACATTGGAGGTTCACATGCAACCTGTAATTGACTTCTATTTTGATTCTAGTTTATTTTGTGCTCCAGATATAGTTCAGTTTTTAGACAGTTCTCTTGCTTCGTCAGATTTAGTTTATTTATGGGATTTTGGGGATGGAGGAACTTCAAATGATGCAAATCCAATTCATAATTATTCAGAACCCGGAATTTATGACGTTTCATTAGAAATTAGCACGGATGAAGGTTGTGTGGATACATTAAATCTTTCGAAACTACAGCTTATTCAAGTGTTCCCGTCTCCTATAGCTGACTTTTCCGTATCTCCAGAATTCACGAATGTTTTTGAAACTGAGATTTTTCTCTCAGACCTAAGTATCGATAGTAAAGAACACTTCTATCAGCTCACTTCAAAGGATTATACATTTGAAAGAAATCTAAGTTTTAACTTTATCGAAAGTGGATATCATTATCCTTACCAAGTGGTAACCAACGAATTTGGATGTAAAGACACAGCTATAAGAACCATTTTTGTTGAGCCACAAACTACAATCTATATTCCAACGGCATTTACCCCAGACAATGATGATTACAATGAAGTTTTTTTACCCATAATCTATGATGTCACAAATTATAGGTTTGAAATATATAACCGTTATGGGAATAAAATATTCGAAACCGATAACACAAAAGAAGGGTGGAATGGCAGAATAAATGGAAAAGTCGCTCCAGATGGAGTTTATGTGTGGAGGATAACTTTCGAAAATCACAGAAGCGTAAATCACGAACAGCAAGGACATTTTAGTTTAATTCGTTGAAATTATTCCAATCAGCTTATGCAATTCAAAGTGTTTTAATTTTAAGAATCTTCAATGCAAAATATGATGGCGAGTAGAACTGAGTTGATAGAATTAATTTGACCATTTCTAAAAGGCATTAAGGCTTCGCTCTCCAACAAGAGCATTCCGTCAACTGAAGAATCCTTCAATCAAAAAAATCTGTGATTTTATTGATCAAAGGATGACAGTTCTGAATGGGTAAGGGGTGAAAAAAGGTAGATTGAATTTAAAATAGGACTCGATAAGAGATAAATATGATCCGTTCCCTACTCCAAAAACAACATTGCTGCAATATGATCTGCTTGAAGTTTTCCTTTTTCGGTTAAATACAAAACTCCTTCTTCTTCATTAACCAACTCAAATTCTTTGAATGAATCCAGTTGCTTATAGAATTGTTTTGATGGACAATGTTTAAAGGAAAGCAATTCAAGATTAACTCCCCATTTGGTTCTTAATCCAGTTAAAAGTAACTCATTAAACATGTCTTTTGGAGTTAGAATTTCTTCTTCGAAATATATGGTCTTCTCCTCCACACCTTTTATATACTGCGGATTATTTGAAACGTTCCATCTTCTACTTTCTCCATCAAATGAATGAGCAGAAGGACCAATTCCTAAATAGTTTACTCCTCTCCAATAATTAGAATTGTGTTGAGAATAGGCTTCTTCTTTTGCGAAATTAGAAATCTCGTATTGTTGATAACCTGATTCCTTCATTTTACGCACCAAAATTTCAAATTGTTCCGATTGATCATCTTCTCCTACTTCAGGCAAATCACCTTTTTCAATTAACTTGTGGAGTGCAGTTCGTTTTTCAACGGTTAAGCAATAAGCAGAAATATGATCCGGAGAAAGCGCAACTAACTTTTCAATATTGTATTCCCAATCAAAATTTGTTCTATTCGGTAAACCGTAAATCAAATCAACAGTCAGTGAAAAACCATGTTCTTTTGCTAATTTCACAGCGCTCACAGACTCCTCTGCTGAATGTGCTCGATTCATCCAATCCAAGTCTTCTTGTAAAAATGATTGCAATCCTATACTCAATCGATTTACTCCTTCAGCTTTCCACATCAAAAGCTGTTCAATTGTAATGTCATCAGGATTTGCTTCTAGCGTAAACTCAATTTCTGGCTCAACACGATAGTTTTGATGAACAGTTTCAACAATCAGTTTTAATTCTTCTTGAGTTAGCAAAGAAGGCGTTCCACCACCAAAATAAAGCGTTGAAATAGTTTGTTTGCCTAAGTAATTGACACGTGTTTTAAGCTCTTCAACAATGGCTTCAATCATCTTTTCTCTATACGCAGTGAATGTTGTACTGAAATGAAAATCACAGTACGTGCATTTTTGCTTACAAAAAGGAATATGAATGTAGATACCTGCCATTTTTCAAAGTTACAATTATTTAAAAGTAATTAGATCAAAAACACCTAACGGAATCTTTGAGCATTAAATGACAGCTAAGGTATTGAAATTCGTAATTCGCAGATTCGTAATTCGTAATTATTTCTACTACTCAACAATAATTTTCCTCGTTACATTTCTCTCATTATTTGAAATAGTAACAATGTACATTCCTGGTGAGAGTTTATTTTCGGAGATATTCAATTCATTTTCATTCAACTGATAAGAAGCAATTGTTTGACCAGTTACATTTCTTAGTACAACATTCTTTTCTCCTTCAAAATCCATGATTATTTTAAAAGCTCCATTTGATGGATTTGGATAAATTGAGATTTTATTGTCTAATTCTTCTTTATTTAAAGAAACATCATCTGTACAGAAACCATAAGATTTCTGAAAACCGAAATCAGCATCTGCCTCTAAAAGTCGAGCTAAAACAACATTACTATTGCGATTAGTAAGTGTCATTCTTCCTGAATAATTACATTGATTATAAGCAGCTCCTTCAACTCCATCACCATAAGAATCCCTAAGAATTAATTGATAACAACCTTCCATTAGACAAAATTCTTCATCTACAAGATTATCAGTATTTCCATTGGTATAGCCAGAACCGGAGTAAAAAGTAGTTCCAGAAGCAGAGTTTAACTCCCATGAAACTTCCTCAGCATAACAACCTAAATAAAATTCAAAATCTAAAGGAACACCATTTGGTGCCGCGTTAAAATCAATATCAAATTGATTGTCTGTCATATCTTGATCAGTATTTCCATTAGGATTGATTGCCGTAATATCAATTGTATTTATTCCAGTTATCTGAGTTAACGCAGGCAATTGGACTAACGCAGAAGCATAAAGCGATAAATTCCCTGTCCAGTTAACACTTTGTGTTGCTCCATTATTATATGAATATTGGATAGTCAGAGAAGTCAATGGCAACATTCCTAAGTTTAAGATTTCAACTTTCGGATTAAATGAAGATACACATGAACTGCCTTCATTTCCGATAATATCTGTTACAGCTACATTGTAGTCCAATGGTGCATTATATGGGTCATATCCTAAAATAGAAACTGTACCCGCATTTGTAGGATCTAGCCAATGTTTCAATTGTTCATCATTTGAACTTCCTGTAGGATTCCAAGAGTTAAATAATCTCCCATAAAAATCCTGACCAGATGAAGAAGTTCCGTTACAACCTGCGTTTCCTCCCCACAATTGACCAATAATTTTACCCTCTTGATTAAACAAAGGAGAACCTGAAGAACCTCCTTCAGTTGTTGTATTTCTGTCCCATTCTACTCTCCAAGAGCTATTTGCTTCTGGTGAATTCATGGCTTGAGTGGCAACAGCAGGCTGATCATCAAAAGATATTTTCTTAATATCTCCACTTGGATGATGAATACTAATTGTCGATTGTGGTGCAGCATTCCCATTATTCCATCCAGCAAAATAAGGTGAATGTGTTTGTGGAACAGTTCCATTTATAAGCCCTCCAGTTATTTCAAGTAGCATAAAATCTGAGTTAAATCTGTTAGCACGTTTTGTTGAACCCGATAATGATTCAAAAGAAGGAGACGATGTAGGATTATTGCAATCTGTGGCTTGCCAATTGAAACGGAAAATCCAACTCCCTGATGGACTCGCTGAATTACAGTGATTTGCTGTAAGTACATAAGGAGTTCCATCAAACTGAGTGTTATTGATTAATGCGCCTGAACACATTCCATTACTTCCAACAACTAACATAACCGCACTATTTCTTATACTTACATAAGGTGCGCCATCAGGACAATTTACATTCATGTTACAATCTCCAGATGAACCTAAAATTTTAGTTTGGTATTCATTTGCTGTTCTGTAACCATGTGTAATCGTAGAGATTTCAACATTTCCATATATTCCACTATTTTCCGCTGGCACGAAATATTCAACAATTGCTGTATTACCAGGAATCAATTCTGCTCCTAAAGCTCCTTCGGAAATGTGGTTTTGAGTAAATTTTCCTAAAACAAAAGACTTATCTTCATTATATATTAACAACTCATTTCCTTCTGGAATCTTTGTATTTGCAAATGTAAGATTGATGGTTTTTGCTTGATCTGAAGTGATTTTCAAAATTCCAACTTTATCTCCATTCGCTTTGGTATACCAAACTGCAGAGTTTTCAAAATTGATAGAAGCCGAATAATTATATCCAAATCTCCAAGGTCCAGTTTTTAAAGAATCATTCAACCTATCTTCTGCTCTTAGAGCGGAAATATTTGGTTGATCAAAACTATAAGTAGGAATGTTTTCGCCTGTCTTTAAAAAGTAACTGTAGCCATTTGGCTCTCCTCCATCTCCTTGTTGACCAAGTGAAATAAATGCAAAAAGCATAATTGCGGAAAGTAAAATATTTTTCATTATTTGAATTTAAACTTATAATTAATAATTATTGTTGCCAATTTAACAACAAATCTACGGAAAATAAGTTTTTTGAATAGCTTAAAGCATCACTTTAAATAATGAGTATATTTTCATTTGCAATCAAAAGGTTTAAATGAATCCTATTATTTCAGTACTTTTAGGAGTCAATATAAAATCCTTTTCCTCATGAAAAACATTTCATTTCTTTTATTGATAATTCTTATTTCAACAACATCCTTGTTTTCTCAGGTAGAAGTTCCAAAAGGAAAGTATCCATTTTATAAAATTGTAGAATGGCCTAATCAAGGAAGTATTTTACTGGCGAAAGACCCATCTGGATCAACAAATGATATTTATATCAACTTACTCAATACTGAAGGCGAGGTTCCTTGGGGAAAAACCATTTATCCAAAAGTGGAAGATCCAAAGTTGATTATTTCTAACAACTCCAATTATATGTATTTCGTAGACAATTATAAACCTGTGAAAAACTTCATTGAGTACAATCAATTGAATCAAAGTGGTGGAGTTGTTTCAACAAAATTTGATGTCTTGCAAGTCATCAGAAGTTACGGATACACCACACCGAATGATTTAGAATTAATGGAAATTATCAATACACCAAAATCTTTGGTGTTCTATTTCCAACTTCCTGTTAAAAGTGAAGGAATTATAGAAAATATCTTTATTTCTATTACGCACCATAACAATAGACTTTACCATTTCAAAGGACCAGCAACGGACATGAAACTTCAGAAAAAAGGAACAATAGATCCAATACTTTTTGCTGGTGCAGATGAATCAACAATCAATTTCTCCTATTTTTCAACAGAAAATGATAAAAATAATGTCAATTTTATTGGTTTTAGTCCAAAAGGTGAACCAGTGGTAGATGAGTATTTGAAAATCCCTTCATTGAATCCGACTGTTTCTAATATCCGATCTTTAAATTTAGATGGTAGTGAATATATCGATGACAAATCATTATTTCAATCCAGGGGAAAAGGAGTTTATTTGAATAACAATTATTATTTCCTAACAAATGATATTTCAACAAATTGCTTAATTATTTATGGTTTAAACGAGGATAGAATAGTTGAGCAACTTAATAAATGCAATAAAAACCAAGCGAACTCACGCAACCCTAAATCATCAATTTCTTATTTCGAATTAGATGGTGACTTAATAGTAACGAGTGAAATGGGTGATGTTTTTACATCGTATAAGATTGATAAAAATGGAATTGAAACATTAGCTATAAATAAAAAAGACATAGAAAATGTTCAATTAAATCCGAGTTCTTTCAAAACAAAAGATAAAACTACTAATTTTGTGCACGTAATTAATGGTATTCCATATTCTACAGATACAAAAGAATTAGAGAAACTAGAAAAAATCACATTTAAGAAATAAGGAATGAAGGTTATAGGAATATGTGGAGGAAGTGGTTCAGGAAAAACAACTTTGTTGAATCGTTTGGCAGAAACTTATAGTGAATACAGTCCTTCTGTTTTTTCTATGGACAACTACTACAAACCTATTGAAGAACAATCTTTAGATGTTAATGGAAAAGTAAATTTCGATTTACCAACTGCTTTGGATCAGGATCGATTGGTTAAAGATCTTACAAGATTAGTAGGAGGAAAAAGCATAGAGGTTTTCGAATATCAGTTTAATGCCGGTAGCAACAGAAATGTATTAATTACATTGGAACCTTCTCCGTTATTGATTGTAGAAGGACTTTTTGTTTTCGAATATGAAGAAGTGCACAAACTTTTAGATTTCAGTATTTTTGTAGATGTTGACCCAGCTATCCAATTGGACAGAAGAATTTACCGTGATCAAGAATCAAGAGGTTATACACGTGCTGAGATTTTATATCAATGGGAAAACCACGTAACGCCATGTTATGATTCGTTTTTAGCTCCACACGAAACCAAAGCAGACTTTATTTACCACAATGATAGCCGTTCGGAAACTGACTTTTCTCGCTTAACTGGTGTTTTAGAAAGTATTCTTCCAAAAGACAAGTGATTTATTTAGATTTTAGACAGGAAGACTTTAGACGTTAGACTTTTATGTCTTTTGTCTATTTATCTAAAATCTAGCACCTTCTGTCTTTTTGTCTAACATCTAGTGTCTTCTGTCTATTTGTCTAACATCTAGTATCTTATGTCTTTTTATCTAACATCTAGCGTCTTCTGTATAGTGTCTACAATTTGATATAAAGATTTACTAATACGGATGGTTTATAGGAGCATAGTTTTCACTATTTCATCGACCAACAATCTATATTCCTTGAAAATAGTTAGATTTGTTTGTAATGATATCGATTTCAAACAAAACTAAATGGCTAGTACTCGCACTCATAAGTATCCTCTTATCGTGGGCTGCTTATTCCATATTTTACAATACAGATATTGAAAGTGAGCAAGAACGTTTTCAAAATGATTTTTCGCAGCTTGAGAAACGTCAAAACCAATTCAAAAAATCAATTCGAAAAGTTGTAAAAAGTAATACCATAGCTCATTTATGGACTCTTCAAGACCTTCAAAAAAGTGATTTTTCGATTCATATATTACGCAATGACTCTTTAGTTTATTGGAATTCAAACGAAATTAATATTGACAGCGATTTTTCTAAAGTCAGTAATCACTTTGTAGGAAAATTCTCAAATGGATATTATTTAGTGGATCAATTTCAAGTTCATGATCTTCAAGTTTTCATTACTAGTAAAATCAAAAATGAATTCTTCTATGAAAATAATGCCTTAAAGAATAATTTATCCTCAGCATTTAATACAACAAATGAAGTCAGCATTCAATGGGAGAAAAATGGCAACAATAATCCTGCTCTATCTGACAATGGAAAGACCTTGTTCTATTTTACTGTGCATCAAGAAAAATCTATTGGAACCACTAAACAATTGCTGATTTTTTGTTTGTACGCTTTCGGATTCTTAAGTTTATTCATTGCACTCACCAAAATCATTATTGGTTATGCGCATCGCCACAAATGGCTAATCTTAGCTTATCCAGTATTTTTAATTTTTCTGCGCTATTTGTCTATTCATTTTGGATGGATAAAATTGTTTAGTGAGTTTGAACTTTACGACCCCATTCTTTATGCCAACAACAGTTTAATCCCCAACTTAGGTAGTCTTGTTTTAACTTTAATCATTATCTCAATTTTAGTTTGGTGGGTTTTATATTTCCTTCATGTACTTAGAGAAAACACTAGAAAAGGAGCTTTCGTTTTGGCTTTTTCTTATCTCTCCTTACTCGTCTTTTCAGCTTTTATCAGCTATATTTTCGAATCGCTGATCATCAACAGTTCTATCTCTATGAAAATCGACGAGGTGTTCTCGTTGAACCTATATTCTGTCATTGCTCTAATTGTTATTTCTGCTTTATTCTTAGCCTATTATTTATTGGTTCGTCAAATTAGTATAAAATTGGTTCGCTCGAGTATTCCCTTAAATAGGCTAGCCATACTTTGGTTTATTAGTGGTGTAGTTTTCGTTTTTATTGAAATTATTTATATTCAAAAGAATATTTTCAATGCTTTGTGGCCTGTTTTATTGAATGCTTTGTTCTTCTATTTGGCTACAAAAAACACCCGAATAAATGCGCTAAAATACCATATAGCTATAGTTATCGTGATTGGTTTTTATGGCGCTGTTATTCTTTTTGAGAATAATGAATCGAATGAACATCAAAAACGAGAATTATTTGCTAATCAGCTAATTACTGATCAAGACCCGAACATGGAACTTGAATATGCAACTACTGTTGATAAATTGATTCAAGATCCTAATTTCTACCATTTGGTGGATGAAAAGGACTTATTTACTGCTCCAAATCTTTCAAATCAAATTGAAAATTGTTGCTTTGGTGAGTTTTGGGAAAGGTATGAACTAAGTTTTTTCTTCTTTCAGCAAGATGGAACTCCCTTGATGGATTATATTTCAAATCAATCAAAAACGAAAGAGGAGATCGATCATTTGATTGACATTCATTCCGCTGCTTCTTCCATTGCAGAAGAACTCTACTTTGTGAAAGATTATTATGATCAGTTGAGCTACATCGGTCGACGAGAAATTATCCGTTCAGATTCTTCAAAACTCGATTTCTATATCTTATTTAAATCAAAGAAAATTCCAGAGCAAATCGGTTTTCCTCGTTTATTAATGAATGAAAAATCTTATGCTTTACAAGACTTAGAGGATTATTCTATTGCACGCTATTCCAATGATAAATTAGTGATGCGTTTTGGAAGCTATAATTTCCCTACCAGCATGACCTATTTCCAAAAGCAATTCAGCAAAAAAGCAGGTTTTATCACAATCGAAGGAATGAGTCACTTGATTTACCAGCAAGATGACGGACAAGCGGTCGTGATTTCAAAGCCTGAAAAACGCTTTATCGAACAATTAAGTACTTTCTCTTACTTGGTGCTTTTCTTTGGAATTTTTGCTTTGATCACCCTGCTTATTTTCAATTGGAAAACAATATTTCCTTTAAAAACATTGCAACTTTCTCTCAAAGTACAAGTTGTTTTAATAGGTATGGTTGTCGGTTCGTTCATCATCTTTGCTTATGTTGCAATCCAAAATGTGACACGTCAATATGGTGTGTACACCAATGATAATTTGAAGGAGAAAATATATTCTGTAGAGATTGAAATTGATCAGAAAATTGGAGATAAAGAAAAACTTGTTCCTTCAATTCATGGCGATTATCTCAATTATATTTTAAAGAAATTTGCCAATGTATTTGTTACAGATATCAATTTTTATGCATTGGACGGGGAATTATTCGCTACTTCACAACCTAAGCTTTATGACAAAGGTGTGAGTACAATGCAGATGAATAACCGTGCTTTTTATGCGATGAATTTCAATCAAAGAAGTGAGTTTATTCACCTTGAAGAAATTGGTGAACTTTCATTTCTATCTGCATATTTGCCTTACACAAATCACGAAGGAAAGCTCTTGGGCTATATCAATTTACAACACTTCTCGAAGCAAAACGCTTTTGAGAATCAAATGAATGATTTCATTGTTGCAGTGATTAACATTGCTGTTCTACTACTTGTTATTACAGTAATGGTTGCCATTTTTGTTTCAGGATGGATAACTGCTCCTTTAAGATTGATCCAACAAAGTTTTAGAAAAATGGAGCTTGGAAAAGAAAACAAGCCTATTGACTATAAAGGAGATGATGAAATTGGAGCATTGGTAAAAGACTACAACAACAAGTTGATTGAATTGGAATTAAAAGCCATGCAACTCGCCAAAAGTGAGAGAGAAACTGCTTGGAGAGAAATGGCCAAACAAGTGGCACATGAAATAAAGAATCCTTTGACACCAATGAAGCTAAGTGTTCAGCATTTCCAGCGCTCCTTTGATGTTAACGACCCGAATGCGAAGGAAAAGATGCAGCGTATAGCTAATTCACTTATTGAGCAGATAGACGCATTAACGAAGATTGCAAACGAATTCTCAAACTTCGCCAAAATGCCAAAAGCCAATGAAGAAAGTTTGAACTTAATCCCTATACTTTATAACATTGTAGATTTATATTCTTCGAATAAAGTTTTGATTGATTTAGTAGTTGACAAAGATAAAGACTGGACAATTTTCGCAGATAAAAACCTCATCATTCGTGTGTTCAATAATCTGGTGAAAAACGCCATTCAAGCCACGCCTGAAAAAAGTCTCACCAACATCACCATTTCATGTGTTACTGAGGAAGAACATTTCCTTATCTCAGTGCATGATGAAGGCCTTGGAATTCCAGAAGATATTCAAAAGAAGATGTTCTCTCCGAATTTCACAACCAAAACAACTGGATCAGGATTAGGCCTGGCCATGGTAAAACAAATTATTAATAACCACAATGGAGAAATTTGGTTTGAATCGGAAAAAGGAAGTGGGACGACTTTTTATATACGGTTGCCGAAGGTTAATGGTTAATTGTCAATGGTTAATTATAAACGCCCAGAGGTTTTGGAGGGTATTGGTTAATGTTCGGTGATTAGATTTAATTTTGGATTATTCCTAGGGTTGGTCTGATTGGATTTGAAGAATCGCTTTTTCGAAGGATTTCGTAGAGACGAATTGCATTCGTCCCTAACGATTGAATTCGAAGTTTAAAAGAGATCCAAATTGTTGAAATTAATCTGTTAGATAAAACTTTTACCTTTCAAAACAGTAAAAAAAGAGATTCCTCAATGCTTAGCATTTTCGGAATGACAGATCGTTGGGGTGTTATTTGGTAAAATATTGCTGAAGCTTCGCTTCAGCAATATTTTACCATTTCTCACGCACTATATCTGTCATTCCGAAGAAGTGAAACGACTGAGGAATCTCTTTTTTCTTTTGCTTTTTTTGGTCGCTGAGCGAAGCCGAAGCGCCAAAAAAAAGTGGAAGCCTCACGACTTCCACTCTTCAAATATTATTTCATGTTTTGCTATCATGGCAGTTTACAAAATGACCCCACAATTAAAATCGTTTAGTGCTTCACAGCTAATTTAGCTGAAATCAACTCACGGTTCATTCTTGCGATGTTTTCTAAAGAAATTCCTTTTGGACATTCTGCTTCACACGCTCCGGTGTTTGAACAGTTTCCGAATCCTTCAGCATCCATTTGTGCAACCATATCTTGAACACGCTTCTTTCCTTCCACTTTACCTTGTGGTAACAAAGCAAATTGAGAAACTTTAGCTGAAACGAATAACATAGCTGAACTGTTTTTACACGCTGCTACACATGCTCCACAACCAATACATGTTGCTGCGTCAAATGCCATATCAGCATCTTCTTTAGGAACAGGAATATTGTTTGCATCTTGCGTGTTTCCTGAAGTGTTCACAGAAACATAAGCTCCTGACTGCTGAATACGGTCAAATGCACTTCTATCAACCACTAAATCTTTAATGATTGGAAATGCTTTTGCTCTAAATGGCTCAATATAAATTGTGTCACCATCCTTGAAGCTACGCATGTGCAATTGACAAGTTGTTACTCCTTTATCTGGTCCGTGTGGTTCTCCATTGATCTGCAAAGAACACATTCCACAAATACCTTCACGACAATCATGATCAAAAGATACAGGTGTGTCATCTTTCGTGATTAAGTCTTCATTTAAAACGTCAAGCATTTCAAGGAAAGACATATCACCAGAGACATCGCTGATTTGGTAATCAACCATTTTCCCCTTATCGTTGGAGTTTTGCTGTCTCCATATTTTTAATGTCAAATTCATATCTCTAATTTTTTATGATTTTGAAAGGCGTTCATCACACACTTTCAATTTACATTTATTTGTAGCTTCTCGTTTTAAGTTCGATGTTCTCATAAACTAAATCTTCTTTGTGAAGGATAGCATCTGCAGGATTTCCAGTGTATTCCCACATAGCAACGTATTTGAAGTTCTCATCATCACGTTTTGCTTCTCCATCATCAGATTGAGATTCTTCACGGAAGTGACCTCCACAAGACTCTTCTCTTAACAAAGCATCTTTAGCGAACAATTCACCTAATTCTAAGTAATCTGCTACACGTCCAGCTTTCGCTAATTCCTCGTTGAATTCATTTCTTCCACCAGGAACTTTTACATCTTTCCAGAATTCATCACGCAAAGCTTGAATTTCAGAAATTGCTGAAACTAAACCTTCTCTATTACGTGCCATTCCACATTTCTCCCACATAATGTGACCTAATCTTCTGTGGAAATTATCCACTGATTTAGTTCCTTTATTATTGATTAAATGGTCTAAACGTTCCACAACATCTTTCTCTGCGTCTGCAAATGCTTGATGATCTGTTGGAATTGGTCCTGTACGAATGTCATGAGATAAATAATCACCAATTGTATATGGTAATACGAAGTATCCATCTGCTAAACCTTGCATCAATGCTGAAGCTCCTAAACGGTTAGCTCCGTGATCTGAGAAGTTAGCTTCTCCAATCGCATACAATCCAGGAATTGTAGTCATTAAGTTATAATCTACCCAAATTCCACCCATTGTATAGTGAACAGCTGGGAAAATCATCATTGGAGATTCATAAGGATTCTCATCAACGATTTTCTCATACATTTGGAAAAGGTTACCGTATTTATTGGCAATAACTGCTTTCCCTAATTTTGTAACAAGTGCTTGGTCGTTTTCGTCTAATCCTTGAACGTGTGCTGTTTCTTTTCCGTAACGTGCAATTGCAGATGCGAAATCTAAATATACAGCTTGTCCAGTTTGATTTACACCATAACCCGCATCACAACGCTCTTTAGCTGCACGAGACGCAACGTCACGAGGAACTAAGTTACCAAATGCAGGGTAACGACGCTCTAAATAATAATCTCTTTTGTCTTCTGTAAGTTGAGTTGGTTTTAATTGACCCGCTCTGATTGCCTTAACATCTTCCATGTTTTTAGGAACCCAAATACGTCCGTCGTTTCTTAAAGATTCCGACATCAACGTTAATTTCGCTTGCAATTCTCCAGCAACAGGAATACAAGTTGGGTGAATTTGAGTGAAACATGGGTTAGCAAAATAAGCTCCTTTCTTGTGTACTTTCCAAGCTGCAGAAACGTTACTTCCCATTGCGTTTGTTGATAAGAAGAAAACGTTTCCGTATCCTCCAGAACCAACAACTACAGCATGAGCGCTGTGACGTTCAACTTTTCCAGTAACTAAATCGCGGGCAATAATTCCTCTCGCTTTTCCATCAATAACGACAACATCCAGCATTTCGTGACGGTTGTACATTTTAATCTTACCACGACCAATCTGACGATTCATTGCAGAATAAGCTCCTAACAATAATTGTTGTCCTGTTTGACCTTTCGCATAAAAAGTACGTGAAACCAAAACCCCTCCAAAAGAACGGTTATCTAACAATCCACCATAATCACGTGCAAAAGGAACTCCTTGCGCCACACATTGGTCAATGATGTTTGCCGAAACTTCAGCCAAACGATAAACGTTTGCTTCTCTTGAACGGTAATCACCACCTTTTACTGTATCATAAAACAAGCGATAGATTGAATCTCCATCTCCTTGATAATTTTTTGCTGCGTTAATTCCTCCTTGTGCCGCAATCGAGTGCGCACGTCTTGGTGAATCTTGAAAAGCAAATGCTTTAACGTTATATCCTAACTCAGCTAAAGTTGCAGCTGCTGATCCTCCTGCGAGTCCAGTTCCTACAACAATCACGTCTATTAAACGCTTGTTTGCTGGATTAACTAAATTAATATTGTTCTTGTGGCTAGTCCATTTATCTTTTAACGCTCCACTTGGTATTTTCGCATCTATACTTGTCATAACCTCCTAGTTTAATGTCGTTACATAAAGTGAAATTGCAATTAGAATAAATCCTAAAGGAACTGCCACTGAATAAATAACTCCGAATTTTTTTAATCCATCGATGTACTTGTTGTTCTGTCCCATTGATTGGAATGCAGAACCAAAACCATGCATTAAGTGCAAAGCCAAAAGAATGAAAGCAAGTACATAAACGCCTACTCTTACTGGATTAGCAAATTTGTGCAATAACTCTTCGTAATATCTGAATTCACCATCGTGCATTCCTGACATATCACCAACAATGTATTTCGTATTGATCTCTGGAAACCAAAAATCAACAAAGTGAAGTGCTAAAAACGCTAAAATCACTAATCCTGAAATGATCATATTTCTAGACATCCAAGTTGAGTTGGCAGCACCATTAAACTTGTTGTAAGAAATTGGTCTTGCAGCTCTGTTTTTAATTTCAAGAACAAATCCCATGATGAAGTGGAAAACCACTGCAAAAATAAGGATAGGCTGTGCAACAAATTGCACCAGAGGATTAGTTCCCATAAAGTGCGACAACTCATTAAAAGTGTCAGGACTAATTATTGCCGTTATGTTAATGACAAGGTGTTGTAAAAGGAAAATCATAAGGAACAAAGCCGATAAAGCCATTGCTAATTTCCTTCCTATTGATGATTTAAATAAACCCGATTTGCTCATAATTATTTATATATTTCTAATGTAACAAGCAAAAATAAAGGTTAGTTTGACTTCTAGCTCATTTTTTAGTTATTTAGAATTGATTTAGATAAGGAAGGGTTAATGATTAATGGTAAATTATTAATGGTTAACGGGTAATGTTTAATGGTAAATTATTAATGTTTAACGCGTACAGCATTGAATTTCAACTCCATTGAAATCGACGCCCAGCGCAAATCCGTTAAACATTAATCCTTAATAATTAAACATTAAAAAAGCTATTCAAAAAGTGGACAAGCATTCATTGACCGAGGCCCTTGTCTACAACCACTAAACTGAAGTGATAATTCATGTGTATGAAAATTTCCACCGCGAATGGCAGAGGTGATATAATCGAAACTATAGCCGATGGTAAACTTTTTAATGTTCACTTTTAAGAAAGCGATAAATGCATCTGTGTTTCGATATCCGACGCCAAGCATCATTCTATTTTTGAAATCTATCATCAGATTAATATCAAAACTCATTGGACCAGCTGGTGGAATTCGGAATAAAATCCCCGGTAGAAGTGAATTGTCATTATCTAAAGAAAACTTTGTTCCCATTTGTACTTTTGTGTGCAATCTAAATCGAGAAGAAAAACCAACATCTTCCCATTTGTTTTTTCCAATTTGATCAATTGCTGCACCTACATAAAATTTATCAGAATTATACCAAACGCCAAGTCCGAGTAATGGATAAAGCATTTGATTTACGGATTGTGCCACTGCTGGATCTGGATCAATAGTAATTGCTTGGGTATGATCAAACGAAAATTGTTGAACTCCAGCTGCAACTCCAAAACTCAATCGCCTGCCTTTCTCAAATGGAAAATGCATTGCATAAGCCATCGTTATTGCAATATTATTGAAAGGTCCGTAAACATCACGTTCAATTTTTCCACCTAAACCATGAAAAGAAGCATTGTGACGTTTCTTTAATTTTTTTAATGGTGCATTGATTGTAAACAAACCGCTCTCTGGCGCACCTTCAAATCCAGCCCATTGCAAACGCGCCGCAGTTCTCACATCCAAACAACGTTTTACGCCAGCCAATGCAGGATTTATCGCAAATTGGTTGAATGACCACTGTGAATATTGCGCAATTTGCTGACTCCATGTTGAAAAAGAGAGCGCTAAAATTAGAAATGTGATAATTTTTCTCATTCAATAATTGTAACTGCTCCTTTTAACGGCTCTTCAAATTGAGCATCGCGCAAATTAATAACATAATAATAGCTTCCAGGCGCCAATTTCTTTCCTCCTTCCGCAGTTCCATTCCATCTTTTATCAGAAGGATAGCCTGTCGTTTGAAAAACCAATTGTCCCCATCTATTGTAAACTTGTATTCCACAATCTGGAAAATTATCAATTCCTAAAATTTCCCATTCATCATTAATTCCATCTCCATTAGGCGAAAAAGTGTTGGGAACTTTCAATAGATTTTCTACAAATACGGTTACCTCATCAACAATTGAACAAATTCCATTACTTACAGTCAAATAATAAGTAGTAGTTTCATTTGGATAGACAATTGGTTCAATTAATGATGTGCTATTAATATTATAAGGAGGACTCCACGTTATATTCGACCCACTGGTTTGCCCTTGAAGTTTAATGTTTTCGCCTTGTAGAATATAAATATCAGGACCAGCATCAACAAAAAAGTCAAGCACCGTAAATGTAATGGAATTACTAACTATCGAATCTTTACACTGTGTAAAGCAAACCATTTCAGCAGTAATCACATCATTATCGTTCAATGCTTTGTATTCGAAAGTTGAATCTATTGTTACACCAATTAAAACTCCATTGGCATACCAATTAAATTGTAGTTGATCATCACAATCAATTGCAGTGGCTTGAAAAACTACATTTTCATCTTTACAGACCGTTGTTTTATTTGTAGATATGGAAAGTTGAGGATTCCTAGCAATTCCAGCTCCTGTTAATTCAACATCGAAAGTAGCCTCTGCATTCGAATTCGTTCCCATGCTGCCATTTACAATCACATAATAAGTTGTATTAGGAGGTAAAGCAATAGCATTTAAAACAAAACCAGTAGTTGCATTGGCTTCACAATTCGAAATTAAAGTATAAGAAGAAGAAATGCACGGAAGTGTTGCCTCAATAATTGCTGCTTGCAAACCGCTTCCTTGTCCTGGGTTATTTTCAAAAACAATATTGTTAATATTTACATCAACATCTCCACCCAAATCATTGCTTGTAAATGTCATCCAAATAGAATTTTCTCCAGCAAAGCAAAAATTGAAATCATCTTCGCAATTGGCACAAACAGTAGCATTCGCATCTATATTATTGAGCGAAAACGTAGTGTTTGGACACAATTCAAAAGCATCAGCGCAATTATTATATTCTTCTTGCCCTATTGAAAATAGCGATGAAATAAGAAGAAGGAAGAGGAGAAAATATTTTATCATGACTTAAAACTACTTGACTTGCTTTAGAATTAGAGAACGAAGATAAAATAAATTTATGTTATAGTTCTTGATAAATAATTTTTGAAGGAATTAAAGTAAGCTTTCGATAGAAATAAAAGAGCGTAAACTGAAAATGATTTTCCTTTCATTTTTAAAGATGTTTTTTGGGCATTCCCCAGACAATTCATCTTTGTAAACTGCGATAAATGTCTGTGTCGTCCCGTACATTTGTCGGAATCCGCTGTATCTCTAAATAAAGGGGCAGAGGATGCCGCTTCAACAGCGAAGCATTCACGAGTTCCATAATTTATTTTAGGGTTACCTATTTAAATAACATGATTTATACTAATAATATTTGCTGTAATGAAATTGAGATTCCTCACAAATATTACTTACCAACGCGTTGATAAGTAACATTTGTGTGGGATGACAGGGCTTGTGGTGTTTGTTCAAAAAAAAGAGGGTGAAAAAAATGCGCTGCTGCGCATTTTTTTCACCCTCTTTTTTTTGATAGACCAACTATTTTAACTGTCATCCCACTATTTCTAAAATTTCATTTTTAGAAACAGTGGGGTCTCATTGATTAAATCCTTGATAAACAAGTGCCTAAAAGTTAAGTGTTTTGAGATTTAAAGGGGTAACCCAATTTTGTTTATTAAAAATTACGAGTAATCCCTAATGCGAAGAAACAAATAATTCTTCGAATCTACAGCTCAACCATTCATATACTCTTGCCACTTCACCAAAACGTATTTTGACTTACCATTTTCGGTTTTAGAAAGAAAGCCGAATTCGTAACAGAACAAATAAACATGCCCTTTTTTAGTTTTCCAGTAATGAGTGAAATATTTTGGGTTGAAACCTTCGGCGATAAGTTTCTCTTTACGAACAGTAGACTTTCCAGCTTTGTTGAATGACTTTAAAAGTTTTCTATTTAATTTCAATTGTTTATCAATAATTTCATAGCGTGATTTCTCTTTTCCTTGTTTCTTTTTGTAATGAAAAGATGATTTGCAATAGTCATCACAAAAAATCTTGTCTGATCGCCCTTCAATTATCATTTCACAATTTAAGCATTTTTTCATAACCGTAGAATTAAACGTTTAATATACGTATAATTCTACGACTATTTTTGTTTTTACGTTCTAAATCAGCCATTTTCGTACTATGAAAGCAAATAACAACAAATCGATAACCTTGAAAAATCTCTTAATTAACGAGGAAAAGCAAATAGGTATTATGTTTCAACCAGACAAGGTTATTCAAGCCTTACTAAAAGAACTACCAAATATCAAATGGAGTAAAGAGTTTAATATGGCCTACATTCCCAACAACAAATTAAACATCAAACTCATATTCCAAAAATTTAGAGGAGTAGCTTGGGTAAATGGGAATTACTTTTTTAGTAAAAAAAGAGTTTTTAATCAAAACGAACCCATAAACGTAGAATGGTTTAGGAATCGAAAAGTAGCAGCTGGCTATAAGGTCTGTCCAGAGGAGTATCTTTTAAAACTGGAATTAAAATGTTATGCGAACAATACAGTAAAAACGTATATAAAATGTTTTGAGAGATTCATTAACGCACATGAGGAAACTGATTATATGAGAATTGATGAAGAAGAAATCCGGACTTACCTCCAGAAACTTATTCAAAAAGGATACTCTGATAGTTATGTAAACCAAATGATTAACAGCATCAAGTTCTACTATGAATTAGTGAAAGGAATGCCCAACCGTTTTTATAGCATAGAAAGACCTAGAAAAAAAGAATCACTTCCAAAAGTGATAAGTTTGGAAGAAGTTAAAGGAATCATTATCAACACAAACAATATCAAACATAAATGCATAGTTAGTCTGCTCTATTCCGCTGGATTAAGAAGATCTGAACTTCTCAACTTAAAGCTTCAAGATATAGACAGTAAAAGAATGACTATTCTGGTTAAAAACAGTAAAGGTGGTAAAGATAGACTTACCATTTTAAGTCAAAATGTGTTAGATGATTTAAGGATATACTTCAAAAAATGGAAACCTAAAAAATATCTTTTTGAAGGAGAAAGTGGAAATCAATATAGCGCTACAAGTGTAGTTAAAATCATTAAAAATTCCGCTAAAAAAGCGGGTATAAAGAAATGTGTTAGTCCACATATTTTAAGGCATAGTTTTGCAACTCACCTATTGGAAAACGGAACAGACCTGCGTTATATTCAATCACTTTTAGGCCACAGCAGTAGTAAAACGACAGAAATTTATACACAAGTAGCAACAAATCATCTAAAAAACATTAAAAGTCCAATTGAATTGTTAAATTTGGGTGATTAATACAGGAGGGCTATCGACCATGGTCGATAGCCAATTGTTATATGTCATTCAGTAGTATTTGACTTTATCACTCACCCATTTTTCAATGATTGTTTTTATAAATTGGATGGTTTTCTGAGTAGGATAATTAAAATGCAAACCAATGGTTTAAATTGGTTAAGTC